>OBWR01000008.1_pt1 | contig 274985 bp, 175 predicted proteins | sample 1476521 | NCBI WGS metagenome assembly OBWR01 (sample SAMEA2580127, study PRJEB22360) | human gut metagenome | biome: human gut; feature: human-associated habitat; material: faeces | place: Denmark | collected 2008/2010
AGCCGCCGTTTTGATTGAAGCCTCCGGACTTGAAGAAGTTCCGGAGGCTTTTTTTGTATACGCACGTGTGAAATGTGACCTCTACTATTGCTCATCTCCCAATTATGGATTACTTTTGCCCATAACCTAAAAATAATACGTCAATGGATACATTATTACCATTTGCATTACTATGCTTTACTTCTTTTTTCACATTAACCAACCCGTTGGGAACCATGCCTGTATTTTTGACTATGACTAAAGGAATGGATGATGAAGAACGGCGTCATATTGTGAAACGTGCTACTATCATTTCCTTTATTACACTTCTGGCTTTTACTTTTTCCGGGCAATTTTTATTCAAATTCTTTGGAATATCGACCAATGGCTTTCGTATTGCTGCCGGTTTTATTATTTTGAAGATTGGGTATGATATGTTGCAGGCACGTTTTACTAATACGAAGTTGAAAGATGAAGAAATTAAAACGTATGCCAATGATATTTCAATTACCCCGTTATCTATTCCTATGCTTTGCGGTCCCGGTGCTATAGCTAACGGAATAATGTTAATGGATGATGCAAATACTTGGACCATGAAGGGAATTCTGATCGGAATAATTGGTTTGATTTATTTTATCACCTATCTTATATTGCGGGCTTCTACCCGGTTGGTTTCTATTCTTGGTGAAACTGGAAATAACGTGATGATGCGCTTGATGGGACTTATTCTGATGGTAATAGCAGTAGAGTGTTTCGTTAGCGGGTTCCGTCCGATATTAATTGATATTATCCAATCAAGTAGGATTTAATCAAAAAAGAGAATGTGCTCGAAGTAGAAAACGATCACTTTGAGCACATTTTGGGTAATTGTATAGATGTGGTTAGTCAAATTCGACTAGTATACGGAATACTTTTCCGGGAGCTGCCGCCCATTCTTTCATGGCCTGTATTGCTGCTTCGGGCTTGACTACTTTGCTGATCAATTCATTTTTTGGGCAAGTACCTTGTTCCATGTAGCGGATAACTGCTCTGAAATCTGTGGGCAATGCATTACGTGATCCGCGGATATCAAGTTCTTTTTGGACAAAATATTTAGTTTGAAAAGAAACTTCTGATTTTGCATACCCTATACATACCACTCTCCCGGTAAATCCGACTTCATTGACGGCCATAACATAGGTTGCAGGACTGCCGACAGCTTCAATGACTACATCAGGACCGAGTCCTTCCGTAATCTTTGTCAGGCATTCATGTACATTTTCTGTCATGGAATTGATGGTATGGTGAGCACCTATCCGTTTGGCAAGTTCCAATTTCTCGTCGTCCAGGTCTACAGCGATAACGGTAGCTCCGCGAAGAGCTGAACGTACAATAGCTCCCATACCGATCATTCCGCAACCAATGACCATCACTATATCAATATCTGTAACTTGTGCCCTGGAAACCGCATGAAAGCCTACGCTCATCGGTTCGATCAGTGCACAGTCACGAGGAGGAATTCGATGGGCCGGGATTATTTTACTCCAAGGCAATGCGATATATTCACACATGGCTCCGTTGCGCTGAACCCCTAAAGTTTCATTATGTTCACAGGCATTTACTCTGCCGTTACGACAGGAAGCACATTTACCGCAATTGGTATAGGGATTAACTGTAACGCTCATGCCGGGTTTTAAAGAATCCGGCACATCCTTGCCCACAGCTTCTATGACAGCTCCTACTTCATGTCCAGGAATAACGGGCAACTTTACCATTGGGTTACGGCCTAAGAATGTATTCAAGTCCGAGCCGCAAAAACCGACGTATTTAATTTTCACAAGAACTTCTCCCGGTTCCAAGACCGGTTTCTCGATGTCTACTACCTTCATTTCGGAAGGAGCGGTAATTTGAATTGCTTTCATTTTTTATTTATTTTTAATCAGTTTAATCAATCACTTTGTATCCTTTCCAGCCATAATAGGCGCAAAACAGGAAACAAATCATAGGAATAGTATAGGCTATATGATAGATATGTTCGTTCAGATGCATCATATAAGCTGTGAGTTGGGGTAAGCAAGCATTTCCAACGATGGCCATAACTAGAAATGCCGAGCCACTTTTGGTGTTGTTGCCTAAATCAGTCAAAGCGAGCGAGAACTGAGTGGGATACATGATAGACATGAAAAAAGAGATGCCCAGCATGGCATAAAGACCTGTCCAACCGCCAAAACAAACCACAACAATACATAGCAAGACATTAATCAGCGCATATACCAATAGCATGCCTTGTGGACGGAATTTTACCATGAGTAGTGTGCCTGTCCATCTTCCTGCCAAAAAAGCCAGCATATAAAGGCCGAAAAAGGTGGTGGCTGTATTTTCAGGTAGTTCTGCATAGGTACAACAGTAGACTAGAAATAAACTGTTAATGGCTGTCTGACCACCATTGTAGAAGAATTGTGCAATAACTCCCCAACGAAGATGAGAACGTTTTAAGACTCCGAAATCAATTAATTTTTCTCCTTTATATTCTACTCCTTCCATCGTATTTCCTTCTTTGATTTTAGGTAATTTGGAGAAGATAAAGATGATGGCAATAACAATGAGTAGCATAGCTAGCAGCAGATAAGGAAGTTTCATGGCGTCTGTTTCTGTTTGAATGTAACCTTCCCAGCCACCGGGAAAAGAAGTGGGCAGGGTGTCGCGGGTATAGTGGTTGCCACTCAGAATCAGTTTGCTGAGAAACATGGCAGCTATAAAAGCTCCCAGCCCATTGAATGATTGTGCCAGATTCAATCGACGGGGCGCACTTTTCGGATCTCCCAAAGCGGTTACATAAGGATTGGCTGCCGTTTCTAAAAAACACATTCCGGTGGCAATGATAAAGAATATGCATAGATATGCCCAATATTCTTTCAGCATGGCAGCGGGGAAGAACAGTAACCCACCACATGCCGCCAGTAATAACCCGAAAATAATTCCCGATTTGTAGCTGTATTTTTTCATGAACATAGCGATGGGAATGGGACAGATGAAATAGGCAAGCCAGTAGGCTGTTTCTGTGAATGATGCTTCGAAAGCGTTTAACTCACAGGTTTTCATCAGCTGTCTTATCATAGTAGGTAGCAGATTGCTGCTGATAGCCCATAGGAAAAACAGGCAGAATATGAGCATCAATGGTACATAATAGTTCTTATTTTTCATGGTATGGATTTATAAGTGTCAGTTGATTATTCTGACATGTTTTTTATGTAAGGAAGAGATATGAGATTTTTGAAACCATAAAATCTTTCGGCGTTTTTACCTAAAAAAAGTGCTTTCTCTTCTTGTGTCATTTCAGTCGTTTTAAGGATGAAATCGTAAGACATCTTGTAAGTAATGGCCGTAATGGTCCGAGGGTAATCCGATCCCCACATCAGTTTGTCCATACCTACCAGATCTGCTGCTTCTTTAATGGCTTTAACCGCTCCGTGAAACGGATAGAATTCACTGTTGAACAACCAGGTGATCCCCCCGGATTCTATCATGACATTTTTATGGCGGGCCAACTTTATTTGTTCTTGCCAATGAGGTGTGGTGACCATGCCGAAATGTCCGATAGCGATTCGAAGCTGCGGATATTCCTGAATGATTTCTTTCATTTCCTGTACTTGTGTATCCCCATCGGCTAAATCAATGGAAAGGATAATGTCTTTTTCTTGCATGTAATGGAACATTTCCATCATTTCGTCACTGTTCAGCATGACTCTTCCTTCTTTTAGAAAAAGGCGGTGTGCCGGGATTTTTATTGCTTTGAAACCGGAACTTATTAATTCCTTGGCCTGTTGCAGATAACCGGGTTTACGAAATTCGCACATACCGCATACAAAGAAACGGTCTGGGTATTTATGGGACACTTTTGCGAGGTATTCATTTTGGATGCCATCAATAAATTCCTGAGTGACTACGGCAGCCGATACTTGTGCATAGTCCATGTTCGAGAGAAAAACCTCGGCACTATTCCGCCCGTCAATCATAAAGGGCGGAACCATCTGACGTTCTTCCCCCATAAATAACGAACGTCCGTTGGTTAAAGTACGGATAGGCAATCCGTTGACTTCCGTATCTTGCCGTAGCCAAAGATGGGAGTGTGCATCTATTATGTTAAAATCCATCATTATTTTCCTTTGTATTATGAATTAGCCCAACTGATACGCATTTGTTTTCCGATAATTTCTTGCACTTCCTTTACAAGGTTCCAATCAATGGGTTCTTCGGCATATGTTATATTTTTCAATACATTATCCGGATTGGCCGAACTGAACAAAGTGGTGGCGATACGTGGATTGCTGACAGAATATTGAATAGCCAGTTTCTCTATAGGATAATTTTTGGACAGGCAATGTTGAACAGCTTTCCGACAGGCTTCTACCAGTGATTGGGGGGCCGGATGCCATGCAGGAACCCCACGTTGGGAGAGTAAGCCCATTGAAAGGGGGGAGGCATTGATAATGCCGATATTCTTTGATTCAAAATAATCCAGATAATCAGTCAGTTTCTCGTCATTCAGACAATAATGGCAGAAGTTAAGTACGCTTTCTACTGTTCCCGGTTCCGAGTGATCAATGATCCATTTTAAGTTTTCTAATTGCAAGTCTGTGATACCTACATGTCCCACAATACCTTTCTTTTTAAGTTCTACCAGTGCAGGTAATGTTTCGTTGACTACCTGATTCATGTCTGAAAACTCTACATCGTGTACATTAATCAGATCGATATATTCAATGTGGAGTCTGTCCAAGCTTTCATACACACTTTCCGTTGCACGTTTTCCGGAATAATCCCATGTGTTGACTCCATCTTTTCCATAGCGTCCCACTTTGGTAGAGAGATAATATTTGTCACGTGGTATTTCTTTCAATGCTTTGCCTAATACGGTTTCGGCCTTGTAGTGCCCGTAGTAGGGAGATACATCAATAAAATTCATTCCATTCTCTACTGCTGTGTAAACAGCTTTGATACCCTCTGCTTCGCGGATATCATGAAAAACTCCTCCTAATGAAGATGCGCCGAAACTAAGATTGGAAACCCGCATACCGGTTTTCCCGATTTCATTGTAATTCATAGCTCTATTTATTTTTAGATTTATTTCCGGCATCAAAAATAGAGGAATAACCTTTAGGTATATGGTGGAAGAGGTTGAAAAAAGTACGTAAACCTTTGCGTAAAAATAATAAGACGGTTACTTTTTATATAGTTCTCTATATTGCTGTGGAGTAACGTCTGTGATTTTTTTGAATAGGCGGTTAAAATAAGAATGGTCTTCATAAGCAAGGAGATAGGCTATGTTTTTTACGGGAATATCCTCTGTAATCAGAATTAATTGGGCTTTCTCTATTTTTTTCTGATTAATATATTGTAGCGGTGTGGTACCGACTTCTTTTTTGAAAAGACGGATAAAATGATCTTTTGAGAGGCATGAGATTGCTGCCAATGAGTCTATATCTACTGTTTTATAGATATTTTTTCGGATGTGGGACAAAACTTTTTGGATACGGTTATCGTTGACTTCCACTTTAGGTTTGGCGTCTTTTAAAAAGCGGGCAATAAGTTGATATACTATACCTCTGGATTCGACTTTGTCACAGAAGGTACGCTGTTTATTTTTAATGATGTTTCTGATTAATGTGGGGTTGTTGTCATAGCTTGTCGGGTCGGATTGAGGAAGCTGCATGGTAGGATTTATTTCACATAACCTTTTAATAAGTGGTAATTCCAGGTTGCCCGCAGGTATTTCTATCGGGAAATTCCAATCTTCCAGAATGCCGGATTCCGATTGATGGTCTTCATATATATGGAGATAATAATGAGTGAAATGAGAATTGCACTGATAACTATGGGTAGTGAATGATGGCACCAGATATAGATGATGTGGTTTTAGTTCCTGCATTCCATCGGGAAATATTATTTGGGCGGTTCCTTCCATTATATAATAGAGTCGGGTAAAAGGGCTGCTTACGTTTTTCCAGTTCCAGTCTGCATTGTGAATGGCTAGTCCTACATTTAATATAAGTAAATGTAATTGGTCGATTGATTGTGTCATATTCCTTAAGTTATTAGAATGAAAGATTCAGTTTCGTACAAAGTAAGCAAAAGTATATATATAATCCAATGGGAAATCGATATTTTCATATCAAATCACCTGTTTTGGTATTTGTTTTTGAATTATTTCAGGTAAAAGTCGATATTATCCTACATAATGGCGCATTTGGATAATATAAATTGGTTTCAACTCTGTATATTTGCACTATTGATAATTGAAAAACATATAAAGCAATTATACTATGAAAGCAAAACATTTTCTTTTGGCTTCGGCTTTGTTGCTTTGGACGGGAGTTTTGGAGGCTCAGACTTACCAGGTACCTGTTTCAGAGAAAAATGAAAAAATGCAGGAGGGAGAGTTCGAACCTACTTGGGAATCATTGCAGAACTATAAAGTTCCTGAATGGTTTAGAAATGCCAAATTTGGTATTTGGGCACATTGGGGACCGCAATGTGTGGAAGGGTCCGGCGACTGGATGGCGCGTTCTCTCTATTTGGAAGGTTCGCGCGAGTATAAGCACCATGTGGAACATTATGGCCATCCCTCTGAAGTGGGCTTCAAGGATATATTGCCTTTGTTTAAAGCCGAGAAATGGGATCCGGACAAATTGGTTTCCTTTTATAAGAAGATTGGTGCCCAGTATTTCTTCGCTTTAGGTAATCACCATGATAATTATGATTTATGGGATAGCCAATATCAGGAATGGAATTCCGTGAATATAGGCCCTAAGAAGGATATATTGGCGGGCTGGGCTGAAGCAGCTAAGAAAAACGGTCTTCCATTTGGTATCAGTTTCCATGCGGACCATGCGTGGAGCTGGTATGAACCGGCTCAACGATACGACCGTCATGGCGAGAAGGCAGGTGTACCCTACGATGGATGTTTGACTAAAGAAGATGGTAAGGGTAAGTGGTGGGAAGGCTACGATCCTCAAAAACTTTATGCACAGAATCACCCGTTAAGCGCTGGAAGTTGGGCTGACGGTATGATTCACCGTCAATGGGCATGGGGAAATGGTGTTTGTATTCCTACTCAAGAATATGTGACAAACTTTTATGATCGTACAGTCGATGCAATAAACCGTTATAATCCCGATTTGATTTATTTTGATGTGACTGGTGTACCGTTTTATCCTATCAGTGATGCGGGTTTGAAGATTGCCGCACATTTTTATAATCACAACATGGTTGTTCGTAAGGGGGATTTCAGTGCTGTTATGTTTGGTAAAATTCTTACCGATGAACAACGTAAAGCTTTGGTATGGGATGTGGAAAGGGGATCTCCCAATAGTATTTATGAAGAGCCATGGCAGACTTGTTCTTGTTTAGGCGGTTGGCATTATGATACCAGATTGGCGGAGAACGGCTGGTATAAAAGTGCTTCCGATGTAGTGAAACTATTAGTGGATGTGGTCAGTAAGAACGGTAATTTGTTGCTTAGTGTTCCTCTTCGGGCTGACGGAACTTTCGATGAAAAGGAAGAAGCCATTTTAAATGAATTTGGTAACTGGATGAGTATGAATAAAGAGGCTATTTATGATACACGCCCGTGGAAAGTCTTCGGAGAAGGTCCGATAGCCAATGCTGATATCAAGATTAATGCCCAAGGTTTCAATGAAGGTGCTTACACTAAAGCCACTGCATCTGAAATCCGTTTTACTCAAACCAAGAAATATCTCTATGCTACAGTCCTTGCATGGCCGGAAGAAAAGCAAGTTGTCATTCAATCGCTGGCAACGGGAAGTGAGTTGTATCCTGATAAAATTACTAAAATTGAATTGTTAGGTTATGGAAAGGTATCTTTTACTCGTACAGCGCAAGGAGTTGTTATTGATATGCCTGATGTACAGTTGAATAAGATTGCTCCCGTATTTAAGATAAAGAAGTGAATATAGCATAAAGTAGGTTTATTTATCGGCTTTTTTAGGTCGGTAAGCCCTTGTTATGTCTTGAAAATTAACCCAATAATCAATAGAATAATGAAAAACAGATTAGAATGTATGCAGCCAATAAGATTCTTGGTGGTCTTGTTGATGTGTTGCCTGAGCTATACTACTTGGGCACAGACACAGAGTAATGTCAATGGTTTGGTTACTGATTTTTCCGGTGAGCCGTTAATTGGGGTCAGTATCTTGGTTAAAGGTACTTCCAATGGAACTGTTACTGATTTGGATGGCAAATTTTCTCTGTCTGCTGAAATGGGAAACATGCTCCAGATAAGTTATGTAGGTTATATTTCGCAAGAAATAAAGGTTGAAAGTAACAAGTTACTTCGTATTATAATGGAAGAAGATACAAAAAAGTTGGAAGAAGTAGTTGTAGTTGGATATGGAACACAGAAAAAGGTGAATTTAACAGGAGCCGTATCTGCTGTTTCAGCTGAAGACTTGGCTAGTAAGCCTGTTATGAGTACTGCTCAAGCACTGGCAGGTTTGGCTCCAGGTTTAAGTGTATTGCAAACTTCAGGTCGTCCCGGACAAGGAGCAACTGTTAAAATTCGTGGAACTGGTACATTTTCAAAAGCTGGAACAGATCCATTGGTTTTGATTGATGGTTTATCAGGTAACATTGATGATGTAGATCCTAATGATATTCAGAGCATTTCTTTTTTGAAAGATGCAGCTTCTGCTTCTATTTATGGTAATCGTGCTGCTAATGGGGTGATCTTGATTGAAACAAAGAAGGGTGCACAAGGTAAAACGACTATTACATATAGTAATTCTTTTGGTTGGCAACGGCCTACGGAATTGCCTGATTTTTTACCATCATGGGAATATGCGGAATATTATAATATGGCTATGCGGAATATGGGTAAGCAGGAAGCTTATTTACCTGAACAGATTCAAAAGTATAGAGATGGATCTGATCCGGATAATTATCCGAATGTAAATCACTTAAAATGGCTGTTGGAATCTGGTTCTGGTTTTCAACACCAACATAATCTCAGCATACAAGGAGGAAATGCTACGACAAGTTATAATTTATCAGTAGGTTATAGAAATCAGGAAGGTATGACGGCAAAAACGTCTAATGAAAGAATGACTGCACTGTTTACTATGAAAAGTGAAATCGCCAAAGGGCTGATGCTTAATTTGAATATTAATGCTTATAATAATAAATATAATGCTCCTAATGGCGAACCACAAAGTATTGATGGAATGATAGGATATGCTGTTCGTCAGGGACCTATTTATGCCGGGCAAAAGTCGGATGGAAGTTTTGGATATCAGGATAATTATAGTCCAGAAGCGTGGTTGGCGAGTGAATCTTTTGTGCAGAATGTGAGTAGAAATATAAGTGCTTCCGGACAATTGACATGGAATACTCCTGTAGACGGACTTTCTTTTATAGGTAAAGCTGGGGTGAATTACTGGACTAAATATGATAAAGCGTACCGGGCTGATACTTATTTTGATGATAGTAAGACAGTGGGGCCCGCTACTTTAAATGTATGGACTGCAAATAATACGTATACTACCTTTGAAGCATTAGCTACTTATGAAAAACAAATTAAAAATCATACTTTTAAGTTATTGGCGGGTACTTCTGTGGAGCAATCTAATAATAAAGGTTTGGAAGGTTATAGAAATACGTTTCCTAATAATTATTTGTATGAATTAGGTTCTGGAGATAAATCAACAGCTACTAATGATAGTTCATTGGAAGAATATGCGTTGCTTTCTTTTTTCGGGCGTATAAATTATGCATGGAAAGATCGTTATTTATTAGAGGCTAATTTGCGCTATGATGGATCGTCACGTTTTGCGGACGGTCATCGTTGGGGACTTTTCCCGTCAGTTTCTGCAGGGTGGAGAATTTCTGAGGAGGATTTTTGGAAGAATGCGGCAGTTTCAGCTGTAGTTGATAATTTGAAATTGCGTGCTTCCTATGGTGTACTTGGTAATCAAAATATAGGTGTTTATCCTTACCAACAGATTTATGAACTTGGACATGATTATCCTTTTGGAAATCCGGCAACTCTTCAGTCTGGGGCTTACATGAAAACCTATAATAATCCGGAAATTACTTGGGAAAAGACGGCTATAACGGATATTGGTTTAGATTTTAGTTTATTGAATGGACGTTTTAGTGGAACATTGGATTATTTTTATAAATATACTTCGGACATTTTAGCACCAGTTGAGGTGTCTAGTATTATGGGACGTGAAGTCGGACAATCTAATGTTGGAGCTGTTTCGAACAAAGGAATTGAAATAAATCTGACTTATAACGGACAAATAGGACGTGATTTCCGGTTTAGTATTTCTCCTAATTTTACATGGGTAAAAAATGCAGTTGAGAAATTGGCGAACGGAGCTACCGAAGAAATTAATAATAACAGAATTGTAGGGCAACCGATAGGTATTATATATGGATATGAAACTGATGGACTGTTTGTAGACCAAGCGGAAATAGATGCGGCTCCTGAGCAATTGGTAAGTAAGTCAGGATTGAAACCTGGTTATGTGAAATACAAAGATATTAGTGGTCCTGACGGGGTTCCCGATGGTAAGGTGGATGCGCAATATGATCGTACCGTATTGGGAAGTACTACCCCGAAGTTTTATTATGGTTTGAATCTTTCCGCTTCTTATAAAGGTTTTGATTTTTCAGCTTTATTACAAGGTTTAGGAGGTCATAAGCGTTTGATAGGATCTTATATGGCTTATGCATTCTACAACGGTGGACAGATACAGAGATGGCAGGCTGAATCTTGTTGGAAGGAAGAAAATCCTGATAAATGGGCTGAATATCCTCGATTGGAAACTTTGAATATGAATGACACTAATCTTCAAACTTCTGATTATTGGGTCCGTAATGCTAGTTTCTTACGAGTCAAGAATATACAAATAGGATATACATTCCCAAAAGCATGGACTAAAAAAATAGGTTTGGAAAATGTGCGTGTTTATGTAAGCGGACAAAATCTGTTCTCTTTCAATAGTTTCTATAAAGGTTGGGATCCTGAAAATGAGATAGGAACAGGGGATTCTCCCTCTTATTATCCGGTCAATAGTATTTATTCATTCGGATTTAATTTCAAGTTCTAAGTAAATCATTCAATCAAGAATCATTATGAAAAATATATATAATACATTAGGAATGACAAAGGCTTGTTTATGTGCTTTGGCTGTATCACTAGTAACAACTGGTTGCTCGGATTTATTAGATAAGGAGCCACCTTCAGCAATTTCTGATGGTAGTTTTTGGACTGGTGAAGGGGATGCCATGTTGGCTTTGACAGGATGTTATCGTTTCCAGACTGGTTGGTCGCATGATGATTTTGCTACGCCACAAGGGTTGCTCTATTTGGATTTTGCAGGTGGAAACGGAACGGAAAAGGAAAATTTTTCTACTTTAATGGCTAGTTCCAATACGGTGGCTACTAACAGTAATTTACGTTGGTATTGGGGAAATGCATATACGCAAATAGCTAAGTACAACACTTTTCTAGAGAATATTACGGACTGTCCGATGGAAGAATCTAAAAAAGAACAGTGGTCTGCCGAAGTGAAGTGTTTACGAGCTTATTTCTTTTTAAATTTGGCATTTTATTATAAGGATGTTCCTATGCCTTTGAAAACTCTGTCGGTGGACGAAGCGAATTCTATCTCTCAAACACCTCAGACTGAAGTCTATTCGCAAGTGGAGAAGGACTTGAAGACTGCTATAGACTTGTTGCCTGTCCAATATTCTTCAGAGGAATATGGCCGGTTTACCAGGGGGGCGGCTAAGGTACTTTTAAGTCGTCTTTATCTGGCACAAGAGAGATGGGGAGATGCTGCTACTATTTTACGTAGTGTGATTGAGTCGGGAATATATGAATTGGATCGTCGTAATGGAGAGGACAGCTATGAGAAACTTTTTCAAATAGGAGGTGAATATAGCCCTGAGATAATATTTTGTATTATGGGGATAAAGGATTTGTATACTAATTCACGTTATCAATATTTATATCCTGAAGCTGCTTATGGAGGGTGGCATCAGTTCTCACCATATAACGAATTGGTGAAAGAATATTTCTGTGCAGACGGCAAGGACATTAAGACTTCTGAGGTTTATGATGAGAATGATCCTTATGTTAATCGGGATTTGCGCTTGTATGCTTCTATTTTTTTACCTCCTTTGGGAAGTTATGAGGGAACTAAGTATAATGATATAATTTATGATTGCTTTAAGGGAGCTAATACTGCAGATAGCTATAATAAATTTGCCTTATTTAATGGATATTGTCCGAAGAAAGGTTGTGATCCGTCTATAACTAATAATTTAGGTTCTACTCCCACTTATACTCCTATAATGCGTTATGCTGAGGTTCTATTAAGCTATCTGGAAGCGGTAAATGAATCGCAGCCGAATGCAGTAGACCAGAATTTATTGGATTTGACTATCAATGATATACGTGATCGTGTGAAATTGGTTGGAATAAAAAAGACAGACGTAGCGACACAGGAACTTGTTCGTGAAGCAGTTCGTAAAGAAAGACGTGTGGAACTGGCATTCGAGGGGCTTCGATATTATGACGTGTTACGTTGGGGCATTGCCGAGAAAGAACTTAATCATACATTTACCGGAGTAAAATTGTCGGATGATCCTCAAGCTCGTAATTATAGAGGGAGTGGGGCTACTGCTTCTCCGGTGGATGAAAATATGTATTATCAATTTGAGAAACGTACATGGGCACCCCATAACCGATATTTTCCTATTCCTCAAAATGATTTGAATGTAAATAAGAATCTGAAACAGAATGAGGGATATAATTAAGCAGGATTAAGTTTAAGATAAGATGAAAGAAAATGGATATGAAATGAAAAGATATGGCTATCCGGTAAAGAGATATTGTCAGACAATGGATTTGAAGGATGATCCGGAGCTGATAGCGAAGTATCGGGAGTGCCACAGTAAGGAGAAGTCGTGGCGGGAGATCAGAGAGGGGATCCGTTCAGTTGGTATTTTAGAAATGGAAATATATATATGCGGTAATCGGTTATTCATGATTGTCGAAACTCCTATTGATTTCGATTGGGAATCTGCTATGGCTAAACTTGCGACTTTACCCCGACAGCAGGAATGGGAAGATTTTGTATCGGTATTCCAACAATGCAGGAAAGGGGAACTTGCTAAAGAAAAATGGAGTATGATGGAACGTATGTTTTATCTATATGAATAATTAAAAAAGAGAGGAAAGAGAGGGTGCTGATGAAGTATTCTCTTTTTCCTTAAAATATAATAGAAGGTACATTGAACAATTTAATGATTATGAAATATTTTACTATCATTGCACTGTTGTGCTTATCCTGCATTTCATGTACGATGCAGAACAATTTATTACAATCTCCTAACGGTAAGATAGCCATTGAATATCATGCTGAAAAAGGTTTTTCTGTTATTTATCATAGTGGGCGGGATAAAGTTAAAATGATGTCATTACCTGAAATAGGTCTAAAAACGTCGGATACGGATGATTGCTTTAAATTGATAAGCTCAACTCCTGTAACTTCTGTAGTTGATGATTATGAAATGCTGACTGGTAAACGCAGGCATTGCCATAATGAGGCTAATGAATGTACTTATCGGTTTGAAAATGTCAAAGGACTTCGGGTAGATCTTATTTTCCGGGTTTATAATGATGGTATAGCTTTCCGTTATCATCTTCCTAAAACCAAAGAAGAGATTGTGGTTCTTGATGAGTACACTGCATTTGCTTTTACTCCAGGTATCAAGCGTTGGACACAAAAATTTACTGTAGGTTATGAGGGCTTTTATTGGCCAAATACGGACGGCGTTGCAGATAATGAGGGACGTGAGTGGAGTTTTCCAACATTGTTCCAACCTTCGGACAGCGCTTTTGTACTATTAACCGAAGCCAACATATTACGTGATAACACAGGAGCTTATCTTACTAATGCAGCTGATTCTTCTATCTATAAGATAAAATTATCGGATGAACGGTTGATATGCCCATCCGGCTGGTATTCACCTTGGCGTGTCGCTATCATAGGAACATTAGCTGATATTGTCGAATCGACTTTGGTAACTGATGTGAGTGAACCATGTAAAATCCAAGATACCCAATGGATAAAACCTGGATTGGTCTCTTGGATATATTGGGCATATAATCATGGTTCTAAGGATTATCAAATAGTGAAGAAATATATTGATTTTGCCGCAGACTTTGATTTGCCCTATATGTTGATTGATTGGGAATGGGATGCAATGGGGAATGGAGGAAATCTGAATGATGCAATGAACTATTGTAAAGAGAAAAATGTAACTCCTTTGATATGGTATAATTCTTCTACTGCATGGTGTGATCCTACTCCGTTATATCGGTTGAATACCCCGGAAGTGCGTGACAAAGAATTTGAATGGCTAAAAGAAATAGGTATTCAGGGAGTTAAGATAGACTTTTTTGGTGGAGATTCTATAGGTACGATGAATTATTATATTGATTTGCTGGAGGATGCAGCCAGGCATAAATTGTTAGTCAATTTTCATGGGGCAGCTATTCCCAGAGGCTGGCAACGGACATACCCAAACCTGATGAGTGTGGAAGCGGTATATGGGTCCGAATGGTATAATAATAAACCGACATTGACTGATAATGCAGCTTGGCATAATTGTACCTTGCCTTTTACCCGTAATGTGATAGGTCCGATGGACTATACGCCTTGTACATTTACCAATTCACAACATCCACATATCACTACCGATGCGCATGAATTGGCGTTACTTGTTATTTTTGAGTCGGCTCTACAGCATTTGGCAGATCGTCCTGAAGGGTATAGGCAACAACCGGTAGAGGTACAGAACTTTATCAGGTATCTTCCGGTTGCATGGGAGGATACCAGACTGCTGTCCGGTTATCCGGCTGAAAGTGTTGTTATTGCTCGTAAAAGTAAGGATAGTTGGTATATTTCCGGTTTGAATGGTACGGAAAATACAAAATCATTTCGTGTGAATTTGGAGTTTATTAAAGATTCTATTCAGCTTATCCAACTGTTTTCGGATACTACTGATGGGAAACAAATAAAAATTGAAAATTCGGCATTCGATACCAAAGAATTGAATATAGAGTGCCAGCCTCGCGGAGGTTTTGTGGTATGGGTTAAGTTGAGGAAATAGGATAAGGGTAAGTGTTTTTAGCATATAGACAATTGTTTTGATATTGCTATGGAAGTTTTTATTAATGATGATAGATAAGCTTATCCCTTTGAGGAGATAGAATAAAAATAGTTTATGCTGGATTGGTGGAAGGTTAATTAATACTTATTGATAACTAATATAAAGTTAGAGTTTATGAAACGAGAACTTATTTTTACATTCTGTTGTCTGTTGACCACTTTGGTGTGGTCGCAGGAATATCAGCGGACAGAAACAGGCATTAAGGCTTCTATTTTTGGGAAAAAGATAGATGTGGAAGTGCAATGGTTTAATGCTAATAGTCTGCGCGTGTTGAAAATGCCGCATGGGCAATCGGTAGATAAGAAAAGTCTTTCGGTTATTGCAAGACCTGAAAAAACGGCTCTTAAAGTTTCTACGTCGGAAGATGGCAATATTGTAATGAAGAGCCGTTTACTGACGGTGAAACTAGACACAAAAACAGGTGTTCTGATTTATGAAACACGTAATGGGATGCCCCTATTGAAGGAATTGGAGAATGTGAAGGCATTCATACCTGTCAATGACGCAGGGCGGGCTACTTATTCTGTTTACCAAAGTTTTAAAACCGATAAGGATGAAGGGCTTTATGGACTTGGACAACTTCAAAACGGACAGATGATGCAACGTGGAATAGAGAAGTATCTGGTGCAAGGCAATACAGAAGACGTAACTCCTGTTTTTCAGTCGACTAAGGGATATGGTGTATTTTGGGATAATTATGCAGGTACGATGTATGTTGACAATGAAGAGGAAACGTCGTTCCGTTCAGATGTAGGCGATTGTATCGATTATTATTTCATGTATGGCGGTTCGGCTGACGGTGTAATTGCACAGATTCGCTTGCTGACCGGTTCTGTTCCTATGATGCCTTTGTGGAGTTATGGATTTATGCAAAGCAAAGAGCGCTATAAGAGTCAGGATGAAGTGGTAAGTGTTGTGAAGAAATACCGTGAATTGGGCATACCGCTTGACTGTATCATTCAGGATTGGCAATATTGGGGAAGTAACTATTTATGGAATGCAATGGAGTTCCTGAATTACGAGTACCGTGATCCGAAAAGGATGATTGATGAAGTCCACGGCTTGAATGCACACATGATGATTTCCATTTGGTCTTCTTTTGGTCCAAAGACTAAACCTTTCAAGGAACTTGAGAAGGAAGGGTTGCTGATGGATATGGCTACATGGCCCGAATCGGGTGTGGAAGGATGGCCGCCTAACTTTGATTATCCTTCTGGCGTGAAGGTTTATGATCCATATCATCCGAAGGCTCGTGATATTTATTGGAATTACTTGAACAAAGGTATCTTTCAGCTTGGCATGGACGGATGGTGGATGGACTCGACAGAACCTGACCACTTTAACCCCAAAGATTCGGATTTCGACCGACAGACTTATTCCGGTTCCTTCCGTAGCGTACGGAACGCTTTTCCGCTCGTAACAGTAGGCGGAGTGTCTGATCATCAGCGTGCTCTGACTCGCGATAAGCGTGTCATTATCTTGACCCGTTCAGGATTCTTGGGGCAACAACGTTATGGCTCAAATGTATGGACGGGCGATGTAGGATCTTCATGGGATATGTTTCGTAGGCAAATTACTGCCGGGTTGAATTTTTCTCTGACGGGAATGCCGCATTGGAATACTGACCTTGGCGGATTCTTTGCCGGTTCTTATAACAATAGCTTGGGAGGTGGAACGGCTACAAAAAATCCTATGTTCCATGAATTGTATGTGCGTTGGGCGCAATTCGGTGTATTTTGTCCAATGATGCGTAGTCACGGGGCTGATGCACCTCGCGAAATTTTCCTCTATGGTAAAGCTGGTGAGCCGGTGTATGATGCATTGGTTGATGCTATAAAACTCCGTTATTCGTTGATGCCTTATATCTATTCTACATCTTGGGAAGTAAGTCATCGTAATTCCACGTTTATGCGGGCACTATTCATGGATTTTCTCAGTGATCCTAAGACATGGAACATGGGCAGTGAGTATATGTTTGGATCATCCTTTTTGGTGGCACCTGTATTACATGCCCAATACACTCCTGAGCAGGCACAGCAAATCTTGAAAGAGAATGAAGGGTGGGGCTGCAAAGCGCAGGAGTCTGATATCCCTCTATTGTCTGTCGATTTTACTCAATCTAAAGAAATGGAACTATATTTGCCTGCCGGTAGCCAATGGTATGATTTTTGGACGAACGAAGTGGCAGAAGGTGGGCAGAAGCTGAAGGTGACGACTGTGTTCAATCGTATTCCGCTTTATGTACGTGCTGGAAGCATCGTGCCGTTAGGTCCCGATGTGCAATACGTGACCGAGAAGAAATGGGACAATCTCAAGGTTTGTGTTTATCCTGGTGCCGATGGTAATTTTGTGCTTTATGAGGATGAAGGCAATAACTATAATTACGAAAACGGTGCTTATACTGAAATTCCGATGACTTGGAATGATGCCAAGCGGACATTGACTATTGATGCACGTCGTGGCTGCTATGAAGGGATGCTGGATGAGCGGAAGTTTACAGTTCGAATGCCGGATGGAAGTGAAAAGACAGTGCTTTATAAAGGGAAAAAAATAAATGTGAAATTTTAGTATGCCACATGATTTTTGAGAACTAGTTTCTTCTAGTAAAGAAAAGCCCTCGAAATTATCCGATTTCGAGGGCTTTTGTCTGTTTCTATACGGAAACTTGTGCGCGTGATAGGACTCGAACCTACACGTCTCACGACACCAGATCCTAAGTCTGGCGCGGCTACCAATTACGCCACACGCGCGACATTGCTTTTGGTAAGCGGGTGCAAAGATAAGCAATATTTCTTAAGTACCAAAGATTTTTAGAAAATTATTCTTTGTGGCTATGTAAATATTCACGTGCAGCCTCAATAATGGTATCTACATTGCGTTGCATATCCTCTGAACTCATATTGACTTTGATGTCCGGATCTATACCGAATTCCAGATGTTGCATATCCGCATCGTACATGGGGCTGGCCGAGAAGCGGACAGACCAGCCGTTGGGTAGTTCGGAGGAGAAGGGCAGGCCGGAACCGCCACCTGTTTTGTCACCGATGATGGTTACTTTAGGTAGTATTTTCATTCTGTTCACAAAATCATTAGTGGCGCTGAAAGAGCGGCGGTTAGTCAGCACTACCGCCTGTTTTTGCCAGCGTACACGGTCTAGTGACGGTTCCAGCCAAACTGCTTTGGGAGTGGAGAAGTCATTGTGCCCCGGTCCGGTTTTATGGGACATATAGCCTACCAGCACTTTTTCATTCGTGAAACGTGCGGCTAATTTCTCGGCTGTGGTAAGATTACCACCCGAATTATTTCGCACATCAATAATCAACCCATCACAAATAGCCAGTTTGTTTAGAACCTCGTCCAGATTTCCTTCACCGATGCCCGATTGGAAACTGCCACAATAAATATAGGCTATATTGTCCTCGAATATCTGATACTTCATACCCGAGGATTGGGCATAATCCTTACCTAGATAAACACGTTGGATGCTGTCGCTGAAATTGGCCGGATAGCTGTCAAACCATTCACGATATTGGGAGTACTCCAGTTTGGAAGACAGATTTACGTGTCCGTCACGCAACTCGTTCAGCATATCTGCCAGAACTTCGAATAACTGTTCATTATTCATGCCTTTGGATATTCTCTGTTTATACTGGCTGTATATTTCATTCCAGTCCAATCCGTATTCCTGCTTTTTATAGTCAAGGAAACAATACTGGCGGTCGATAGTCTGCCATAATGCTTCGAAGTTGCCTTCGGGGGAGTTGTCGTATTCGTCCTCCGTGATGCACGAAGTAAATAATACAACAGACAATAACAGACTGATAAAAATATAACTATTTCTTTTCATCCTCTATATTAATAAGGGCTGACCCGGCTGGGCATCGCCACTTTGTTCTTACCTTTTAATAAATAAAAGTTTTTCACGAAACCTATCATAAAGGCGTGTGACCATATATGACTTTTCAGATTATTGACTTTCGCCTGCTGGATATCACATAGGTATCCGAAACGCATATTGACCGACCGGATAGGAAAATCCAATGTAACCAGCTGTCGCAAGGAAGGTTGGTTATGCAGGGAAGTGAACAGCACATTCTTGCCGCCATTCTTTAAACTGAATATCTCATAATAAGATTGTCCGTATTCCGGGGAAAACATAATCCCCATGACAGGCAGATTGGCTTGATAACGGGCTATCAGCGGATAGTTACCGATATGAAACCGATAGATGACCATACCCGATGCCGCCAGATTGACATATGCTTTAGCTTGGGCGGGATTATTGGAATTTCGCATGTTATAGATGAACCCGCCGTTCAAGTCCAGCATGGGACCCGCCAGTATCTTCAAGTTTTCTGTCAGCCGGAACTGGTAATGCAGTGCATAATTCCAATTGACCATACCTGCCATTTCATTACTTGTTTCTGCTTTATTTTCTGTCAGGGACAGATTGGCTTGGAACAGACTTTGAACAGACACGTTGCCATTCATCAGTTTGGTCATGCGCATACTTTCACGCAGGATACGAATTTCGGGTCCGGTATATTCCATCGGTGAAAGATAGGTGTCCAATATATTTGTAAAACCGGCACCGTAAAGAGTAGCTCTCATAACGTAGCGGTTTGCTTGTAAGCTGTCTTCCTGCGCCTGCGAAGACAGACCCAAAAACAGGGACAGTAATAACAGGAGAATTTTCTTCATTTTTTAAAACAGTTTCATCTGGCCGGTAATTTCATCAATGATATCTGTTTCACTCTTACCATGATCCGGATCTTCAATTTCGGCAGTTTCTTCGTTTTCATCAGTCCCCTCTTCCGCACCGTCCTCTTCTTTGGAAGGTTCGGGGAAGCGTAAAGGTTCCAGTTCATTTATTTGTTCAATGTTGTAAGTACTGATTCGTTTTCCTTTCGCTTTGAAACTCTTGATTCCGATGAATTCGTCCACATCTATTTCCAATGGATCACGGAAACTGTCATGTCCTCCGAATATGACTTGTATGCGTGGATAAGCCACACAAGTAAGCAATATAGAACGACTTTCCTTGTTCTCGCCCAAATAATTGAGACGGCGTGAAGTGGATTCAAAAGTGAATCGTTTCAGATAAGGATATCCCTGGTCGGCATCAAATAAAGCGGCGGACCATACCTTGTTGGCATCGAACTTCTCGATGATGTGGATCCCCGGATCATAATGATTGTTCAAATCGAAGTTACTGGTATAGAATTCTCCATTTTCATGGACTATTAAAATCAATTCGTCACTTTGGAATTCTCCCAGATATTCACCGCGTCCGTCATAGTTCAAGCGGAGTACATCCCGGTCAAACCATACTTTTCTTCCACCCAGGGTAGAGCCGCCACGTTGTTTCAAGGCTATTTTATGTACTTCGTATTTAGACAGGATATTGCCCATGGACTGGCGTCCCTTTATATTGATGTCACTGAAATCTTTTTCATATATGATTTTTTTGATACGCGGATTCGGCTTTAAGGTAATCTTGATAACCTCCGCTTCCCCATTGGGATTGGCTGTAAAGTAAACGATACGTGAGCCGGGCGTACCTTGCGTTACATCATATTCACGGTCGCGGGTGATGGAGGTAATGTTGAATCGTTTGATATAGTGAAACCCTTCTTTTCCATCCCGATAGACCACATTGTATATGGTACGTTTGTCGTTTTTCTTGAAGATATTGACATAGAGAACATTCTTGCCGACAAACATTTTGTCTGTTACACGAACCACTTTGTATTTGCCGTCTTTATAGAAGATAATCACATCGTCAATATCTGAACAGTTGGCTATAAATTCATCTTTTTTCAAGGCGGTGCCGATAAAGCCTTCTTCGCGGTTGATATAGAGTTTTTCGTTAGCTTCCACTACCTTCGCCGCCTCAATGGTATCGAAGTTACGTAACTCTGTACGGCGGGGGTATTGTTTGCCATATTTATCTTTCAACATCTGATACCAGTCAATGGTATATTCTACGATATGTGCCAGATGATTGTTTATTTCTTCAATCTGTTCCTTGATACGGGCTATGTTCTCATCTGCTTTATCCTTGTTGAACTTCAGAATCCGGGCCATCTTGATATCCAATAACTTCAGAATATCCTCTTTGGTCACTTCACGGATAAATTGCGGATAGAAAGGAGTCAGCCGTTCATCAATGAATTCGCAGGCGGCATCTGTATTTTCGGATTGCTCGAACTTTACTTCCTTATAAATCCGTTCTTCGATAAAGATTTTTTCCAATGATGCGAAATGAAGGTTTTCAAGCAATTCTCCTTTGTGTATTTCCAACTCTTGACGAAGCAGGGACAACGTGTTGTCCGTGGCTTTTTTAAGGACGGCACTGACTGTAAGGAAGTGGGGTTTCTTTTCATCAATTACACAGCAATTGGGAGATATGCTTACTTCACAATCAGTAAATGCATAGAGCGCGTCCAAGGTTTTGTCCGAGGATACTCCCGGAGCAAGGTGCACTAGGATTTCCACTTTTTCAGAAGTAAGATCTTCCACTTTCCGGATCTTGATTTTTCCCTTTTCACTGGCTTTGACAATAGAGTCGCATACCCCCGGGACAGTCTTTCCGAAAGGCACTTCGGCTATGGACAATGTTTTGTTGTCTATTTTATTGATTTTAGCACGTACTTTCACCATTCCGCCGCGTTCTCCATCGTTGTAGCGTGATACATCAATAGAGCCTCCTGTCTGGAAATCGGGATAGAGTTTGAATTCCTCACCACGCAAATAGGCAATGGAGGCATCACACAGTTCGTTAAAATTGTGTGGCAGGATTTTGGAAGAAAGGCCCACAGCAATACCTTCTACTCCCTGAGCGAGCAAGAGCGGGAATTTGACAGGTAGGGTGATCGGCTCTTTGTTTCGTCCGTCGTATGATGCTTGCCATTCGGTGGTTTTGGGATTGAAAACCACATCCAATGCGAATTTGGACAGACGTGCTTCGATATAACGGGGGGCAGCGGCACCGTCGCCTGTCAGTATGTTACCCCAGTTTCCCTGACAGTCTATCAACAGATCCTTTTGGCCTAGCTGCACCAACGCATCGCCTATGGAAGCATCGCCGTGCGGGTGAAACTGCATGGTATGTCCTACAATGTTTGCAACTTTGTTATATCGGCCGTCATCCAATCTTTTCATAGAGTGGAGGATACGTCTTTGGACAGGTTTCAAACCATCATTGATGTGCGGTACGGCACGTTCCAGTATTACGTAAGAGGCATAGTCCAAAAACCAGTTCTGATACATTCCGCTCAGCTGGTGCTTCACCCCTGTGTTTTTGGTATCGGCAGGTTTATAGTCCAAGTGTCCGTTCTCCGGCGTGGGGATATTTTCTTCGTTTTGTTCCTCTTTATCAATAAAATCGTCGCTCATATATATTTAAATTCCTTAATGTTCTGATGATATGCACGCAAAAATACGACTTTTATTGAAAAAAATCATTTACTTTGCATATTATTTCGCCCTTATTAAAGGTTGAAAACAGGAAAAAACAACAAAAGTGTAAGAATAAACAGATAAGAAAATGGCACAAGAAGATGTTTTTAAGAAATTAGTATCGCACTGTAAAGAGTATGGTTTTGTATTTCCGTCCAGTGATATCTATGACGGACTGGGCGCTGTATACGATTACGGTCAGATGGGAGTGGAGTTGAAGAATAATATCAAGCAATATTGGTGGCAGAGTATGGTGCTGCTGCACGAGAACATCGTAGGTATTGATTCTGCTATTTTTATGCATCCTACTATTTGGAAGGCTTCCGGACATGTGGACGCATTCAATGATCCTCTGATTGACAACCGCGATTCTAAAAAACGTTATCGTGCCGATGTGCTGATTGAAGACCAGCTTGCCAAATATGACGAGAAGATAAACAAAGAAGTGGCCAAGGCTGCCAAGAGATTCGGTGATGCTTTTGATGAGGCTCAGTTTCGTAGCACCAACGGTCGTGTTCTGGAGCATCAGGCCAAGCGCGACGCTTTACATGAACGGTTCTCAAAAGCTTTGAACGACAATGATTTGGATGAACTTCGTCAGATTATCATTGATGAAGAGATTGTTTGTCCTATTTCGGGAACCAAGAACTGGACTGAAGTACGTCAGTTCAATTTGATGTTCTCTACCGAAATGGGTTCTACTGCCGATGGTGCCATGAAGATTTATCTTCGTCCGGAAACAGCGCAGGGTATTTTTGTCAATTACCTGAATGTACAGAAGACCGGTCGTATGAAGATTCCTTTCGGTATCGCTCAGATTGGTAAGGCTTTCCGCAACGAGATCGTAGCCCGCCAGTTCATTTTCCGTATGCGTGAGTTTGAACAGATGGAGATGCAGTTCTTCGTAAAACCGGGTACTGAGCTGGAGTGGTTCCCCAAATGGAAAGAAACTCGTTTGAAATGGCATAAGGCATTAGGTTTCGGTGATGATCATTACCGTTTCCATGATCACGATAAACTGGCACATTATGCCAATGCAGCTACAGACATTGAATTCCTGATGCCGTTTGGATTCAAGGAAGTGGAAGGTATTCATAGCCGTACGAACTTTGACTTGAGTCAGCACGAGAAGTTCAGTGGCAAGAGCATCAAGTATTTCGATCCGGAATTGAACGAAAGCTATACTCCGTATGTTATTGAAACATCTATCGGTGTGGACCGTATGTTCCTTAGCATTATGAGTGCTGCTTATACAGAAGAGACATTGGAGAATGGTGAAACTCGTGTGGTATTGAAATTGCCTGCTGCTCTGGCTCCGGTGAAACTGGCCGTGATGCCGTTGGTGAAGAAAGACGGCCTGCCCGAGAAGGCGCGTGAGATTATGAATGACTTGAAGTTCCATTTCCACTGCCAGTATGATGAGAAAGACAGCATCGGCAAGCGTTACCGTCGTCAGGATGCCATCGGTACTCCGTATTGTATCACAGTAGACCACCAGACTTTGGAGGATAATTGTGTAACTTTGCGTAATCGTGATACCATGCAGCAGGAGCGTGTAGCTATTTCGGAACTGAACAATATCATTGCCGATAAAGTAAGTATAACAAGTCTGCTGAAGACTTTGCAATAATAAATGTATTATGAATAAAAGTATTCTTTGGCTGATTGGTCTGCTGTTTGTTACTTCCCTGTCCATTGTTTCATGTAGTGAGACGGATGGGACAGAAGATCCATATGCAAACTGGGAAGAGCGTAATCAGCGGTATATTGACTCCATTGCTACAGTGGCGGAAGCCAATCGAGGCAATGGAGAAGGGCAATGGAAAATCATCCGTTCCTATAAACTTCCATCTTTGGGATTGAATGAAACAGGAAAGATCATTGATAATGTTTACTGTAAGATTCAGAAAGTGGGAGATGGTACTGAGAGTCCTATTGCTACGGATACGGTAGCGGTGAATTATCGTGGTCAATTGATTAACGGTACGGTTTTTGACCAAAGTTATCAGGGTGAGCTTGATCCGGAAACTGCCACTCCTAGAAAATTTCTGGTAGGTGCGGTGATAGCAGGGTGGAGTACGGCCTTGATGAAAGGATTTGGTGGTATGAAAGCCGGTGACCAATGGAAGCTTTATATTCCTTATCCATTGGCTTACGGAAAAGATGGTACAGAAGGTATTCCCGGATATTCAACGTTGATATTTGATGTGAATTTGGTTGATATATTCCCGTTGAAGGGTACGGGAAAAAGCATTGATGATGCCTTGGATGCTAAAAAATAGCTATCATAGAATATTGGAAAGAAGAGAGTATTGCAGTTTGTTGCAATGCTCTTTTTTTTATGGTGTTTTGATTCATGTCGGTTGGACGAGACGGGGGCCTGTCAGGTGAATTGTTTGGGGATTTGCTGAAATGTTTTTGGGAAGTATGGCGTTTTCCTTGGTATGGTTAATGGTTCTTTTATCCGCTTGCTACGCGTTCCATTGTCTGTAAGGAATGGTTTAAAGGTTGGGGTAAAACGGCTTAATTATATTATATTAAGAAGAACTCTTGACGGAAACAAGAAGATTGTTTTATCGGGGATATAAATAAAACACTTCGTTTTTTCGGTATCCGCCGAAGTGTTTTTCCTTTCAGCATAATGTTGTGGGATAGTTTGACGGGCGAATAACTGTAAGAAACAATATAATCTTTATCTTGGTCAATTCATTAAACCAATGATTGACGCAAAGATAAAGATTATGACAAATTATTTAATAAATTATTTCACGTTTCCTACTTTGATCAAGTATTCGGCAATCTGAACAGCGTTCAATGCCGCACCTTTCTTAATCTGATCGCCTACAATCCAGAAAGTCAGTCCGTTTTCGTTTGCCAGATCTTTGCGGATACGACCTACGTAAACCGGATCTTTACCTGCCAGGAACAAAGGCATCGGATATTCTTTCTTTTCGGGATTGTCCATCAGTACCAGGCCTTCCCCTTTGGCAAAGGCTTCACGGGCTTCTTCAGGAGAAATGGGGCGTTCAGTTTCTACCCAGATACTTTCCGAGTGAGAACGGAGGGCGGGAACACGTACACACATGGCGCTAACCTGAATGTCGGAGTGCATAATCTTGCGTGTTTCGTTGAACATCTTCATTTCTTCTTTGGTATATCCATTGTCGGTAAATACATCAATCTGGGGAATCAGGTTGAATGCCAACTGGTAAGCGAATTTCTCTACGGTCACGGGCTCGTTAGCCAATACCTGACGATATTGTTCATACAATTCATCCATAGCTGCTGCACCTGCACCGCTGGCAGCTTGATAAGTAGCCACATGCACACGTTTTATGTGTGAAAGATTTTCGATGGCTTTCAGCGCAACTACCATCTGGATAGTTGTACAGTTGGGGTTAGCTATCACGTTACGGGGACGATTCAAAGCATCTTCCGGATTCACTTCGGGCACTACCAAAGGCACGTCGGCATCCATACGGTAAGCGCTGGAGTTGTCAATCAGTACGGCACCATGTTTGGTAATGGTTTCACAAAACTCTTTTGTGGTACCTGCGCCGGCTGATGTGAAAGCGATATCTACACCTTTAAAGTCATCGTTGTGCTGAAGGAGTTTCACTTCAATCTGTTTACCGCGGAATGTGTATTTTCGTCCTGCACTGCGTGAAGAACCGAATAACACTAACTCATCCAACGGGAAGTTCCTTTCATCGAGCACACGCAGGAACTCTTGTCCTACAGCTCCGCTCGCACCAACAATTGCTACTTTCATTTTGTTTTTTGTTTTATAAGATAAAATTTAGTAATACTTTAGAACTATCTCTCAGCATGTAAGTACGTTCTGCGTGCAAAATTAGAACATTTTAGAATATAAATCAGTAAAAAAGAAAGTTTTTTCGTAATTTTGTCGATATTATGGTATAAAACTTAAAAAAAGATGGAACTATTCGACCTTAACATACATTTTCCGGTCACAGATCCTACCTGGATATTCTTCCTGGTACTCATTATCATTCTGTTTGCCCCTATGATTTTGGGGCGTTTACGCATTCCGCATATTATTGGTATGATACTTGCCGGGGTAGTGGTAGGCAAGTATGGCTTTAACATTCTGGAGCGTGACAGCAGTTTTGAATTGTTTGGAAAGGTAGGACTTTACTACATTATGTTTTTGGCCGGTCTTGAGATGGATATGGACGATTTCAAGAAAAACAGGACAAAAGGATTGGTCTTTGGTATGTTTACTTTCCTCATCCCGATGGGGCTGGGCATATGGAGTAGCATGAGTATGCTGAACTATGGATTCCTGACTTCTGTGCTGCTGGCCAGTATGTATGCCAGTCACACCTTGATTGCTTATCCTATTATCAGCCGGTATGGCTTGTCGCGGCAACGGACGGTCAGTATCACTATTGGTGGTACGGCGGTGACTGTGGTGCTGGCTTTGATGGTGCTGGCTGTTATTGGTGGTATGTATAAAGGTGAGGACGTAGGCGGACTGTTTTGGGTGCTGTTGGTTGCCAAGGTGGTTTTGCTGTTCGGACTTATCATATTTTTAATGCCTCGCATCAGCCGGTGGTTTTTCCGTACATATGAGGATGCGGTGATGCAATTTATATTTGTGCTGGCTATGGTGTTCCTGGGCGGAGGCTTGATGGAACTGGTGGGGATGGAAGGTATTTTGGGAGCTTTCCTTGCCGGGCTGGTATTGAATCGTTTTGTTCCTCATGTTTCTCCTTTGATGAACCGGCTGGAGTTTGTGGGTAATGCGCTGTTTATTCCCTATTTCTTGATTGGGGTGGGAATGATTATTGATGTACGTTGCCTTTTTACGGAAGGTGAAGCGCTGAAAGTGGCGGTTGTAATGACCGTAGTGGCGACATTCAGTAAGTGGCTGGCTGCATGGATAACCCAGAAGATATATGGCATGAAAAAAGTGGAGGGCAGCCTGATATTCGGATTAAGCAATGCACAGGCTGCTGCGACTTTGGCCGCTGTGTTGATAGGTCACGGTATTATTATGGAAAATGGAGAGCGGTTGTTGAATGATGATGTTTTGAATGGTACGGTGGTCATGATTTTGTTCACTTGTATTATAAGTTCTGTTGTGACAGAGCGTGCCGCACGCAAAATGGTGACCCAGGAAAATCTGATGGAGGGCAGCGAAGGTAAGGAACAGGAACGCATCTTGATTCCGGTAGCTAATCCTGAAACCATAGAAGGATTGGTAGGCATGGCTTTGATGATGAGACATCCTAAACAAAAAGAGTCATTGGTGGCACTGAGTGTGATCAATGATAATAATACTTCAGAAACCAAGGAACTCATAGGCAAGCGTAACTTGGAGCGTACGGCGATGATTGCTGCTGCTGCCGATGCGTCTGTAAAGACTGTGTTGCGTTATGATTTGAATATTGCGCAAGGTATTATTCATACGCAGAAAGAATATGCGGTAACGGATATTGTAATAGGTTTGCATCGTAAGACGAATTTGATGGATTCTTTCTTTGGTACAATGACGGAAAACTTGTTGAAGGGCACGAACCGCCAGATTATGATCGCTAAATTATTGATGCCTGTCAATACGTTGCGCCGGATTGTGGTGGCGGTTCCCGATAAGGCGGAATATGAAAAAGGTTTCTTGAAATGGATGACACAGCTCTGCCGTATGGGTAAACAATTGGGATGCCGCGTGCATTTCTTTGCTACGGAAGATACATTGAAGCATTTGCGTGCCCTGACAGAAAAACAGGAGGCGAATACTTTTACGGAGTTTTCTTTATTGGAAGAGTGGGATGATCTGCTTTTATTGACCGGACAGGTGAATTATGACCATCTGTTTGTGGTTGTGTCTTCGCGTAAAGGTTCCATCTCTTATCAGACTTCTTTTGAACGTCTGCCGTCACAAATCAGCAAGTATTTTGCCAATAACAGTTTGTTGATTGTGTATCCGGATCAGTTAGGGGACGATCCGCAAGAGATTGTTTCGTTTTCTGACCCTCGCGGGCAATCGGAAACACGAGTATATGATAATGTAGGAAAATGGTTCTACAAATGGTTTAAGAAAGGTGATGAACGAAATTAATATAGAGTGGCAGCAACGTACGGAGTTGTTGCTGGGAAAAGATAAGATGAAACGCCTGCGTCACGCTCATGTGCTGGTGGTAGGTTTAGGTGGAGTTGGGGCGTATGCTGCCGAGATGATTTGTCGTGCAGGAGTAGGCCGTATGACAATAGTGGATGCAGACATTGTGCAGCCCAGTAATATTAATCGTCAGCTTCCGGCCCTTCACTCTGCTGTGGGACGTCCCAAAGCGGAAATTTTGGCGGAACGTTTCCGTGATATTAATCCCGATTTGGAATTGACTGTATTGGTGGAGTATCTGAAAGATGAGCGTATTCCGGAATTGCTGGATAGTGCAAAATTTGATTTTGTGGTGGATGCCATTGATACGGTAGCTCCTAAATGTTACCTTATATATAATGTGCTTCAACGCCGTCTGCCCATTGTGAGTAGTATGGGGGCCGGTGCTAAATGGGATATTACTCAGGTTCGTTTTGCCGATTTATGGGATACTTACCATTGCGGATTAAGCAAAGCCGTGCGGAAGCGTTTGCAGAAAATGGGGATGAAGCGAAAACTTCCGGTTGTATTTAGTACAGAGCAGGCCGATCAGGATGCGGTGATATTGGTAGATGATGAGAAAAATAAGAAATCTACTGCCGGAACCGTGAGTTATATGCCGGCAGTCTTTGGCTGTTATCTGGCGGAGTATGTGATAAGAAGAATTTGATTATGATAGAATTACAGGGAATAACGAAGAGTTTCGGGACATTGCAGGTACTGAAAGGTATTGACTTGATGATAGAAAAAGGAGAAGTGGTAAGTATTGTGGGGCCCAGCGGTGCGGGGAAAACTACATTATTGCAGATTATGGGAACGCTGGATAAGGCGGATACAGGTACTATTTTACTGAATGGTACAGAAGTGAGTTGTTTGAAGGAAAAAGAGTTGTCGGCTTTTCGTAACCGGCAGATTGGCTTTGTGTTCCAGTTCCACCAGTTACTTCCTGAGTTTACAGCTTTAGAGAATGTGATGATGCCTGCGTTGATAGCAGGTACGTCTTCTTCCGAAGCTATGCGGAAAGCCAAAGAAACGCTAGCTTTTTTGGGCTTGTCCGAACGTGCTTCGCACAAACCGGCTGAATTATCGGGAGGGGAGAAGCAACGGGTGGCGGTAGCGCGTGCATTAATAAACAACCCGGCGGTTATCCTTGCGGATGAGCCGTCGGGCAGTCTGGATACTCGCAATAAAGAGGAACTTCATCAGTTGTTCTTTGATTTACGTGATAAGTTAGGTCAAACTTTTGTTATTGTTACTCATGATGAAAATCTGGCTCGTTTGACAGACCGTACTATTCACATGGTAGATGGCAGGATCTCTTTGAAAATTTAATAGAGCAAAGATCAGTTTAATGATATGTGAATACTGTCATGCTGTTCTTTCCATTTGTCTATCTGGAATTCTCCGGTATCTCCCTCTTCCAGTAGTACACCGTCCATACTCAGGTTGACTGTTGTTCTTGTCCCGGCATTAAGTTGTGTAGTTAGTTTTTGTTGGTAATGCTTTATTGTTCCGTTACTTAACTGTACAAAGATTTGAAACATAGGATTAGGCTGAGAGGGGAACACCGATACAAAATTATTGTTGAATTCTGTACGGTTAGTGCTGGGTTTCAACCCGAAGCTGATTGTTTTGAAAGTGCCTTCGGGCCGGGCTGAAAAATAATTCAGGTTGCTATGGATATTACTGATGTATATCCACATTGAATCAATGGCATCACTGAAAGCATCACCGTTTGTTTCAGACACTATGACGCTTAAGGCTGCTGAAGCATGTTTAAGATGTGCTTGCAGGTCATCTTTCCCTATATTTATATTTTGTGTTCCGTATACAAGGCTATGTATCGGGTAGTATACCGTATCTCCCGGTATTTTCCTTAATCCTAAACTGGTTGTATTCAGTTTTTTGCCTATAATTAGCGTGGGATCTGCCAGATAGGCATCACCTGCTGTACCAAAGTAATCGGGATATCCCCAATATATCACATTGTATGTACCTACAGGAAGCCTTAAAGGATATTTTTGGGATTTTCCTATTCCATTCGTGATTAAGTAATATGCTGGAAAAGGAACTTGTTTTCCCTTGGCTGTATAATTGCCTATATAAAAACTTCCATTCGTTTCACAAGGTAGTACTTCTAATGGACCATTGTAAGGATCTGTGCTACTTTGGCTCAGAGTGGCATATAGTGCCGGAGATACCAGATCTTCTGGTTGGGGGGTGACAATGTCACAATCCTCGTTTTTACCGCACGAAGCTAGCAGTGCCAGTAAAGGTAAAAATAAAAACTTTCTCATGTACATCTTTAGTTTAGGTTTGAATACTCCCTATAACAAGATATGGATGAGAAAGTTTGAATGGTATAGGAGAAAGTTATGCTTATACTTTCTCGGGAAAACTGGCTTTCAGGATCTCAAATGCCCGGGCATAATCTTTTTCGAAGACTAGAACCTTTATTTCCATTCCCGGAATATAAGCCAAAACTTGGGCTGTATATTCTCCCTGCAACATGGATTCTATACCTTCATTTTTTAGAAGATCCTGTAACATGTGTGCGCGGACATCACTTTTGAAAGAAGTAAGAATAACTGTTTTCATACTCGTTCCTTCTGTATCAGTTGTTTCTTTTTTCGATTTACAGTTTTGCAGAATCCGGCGTGCCACTTCTCCCGTTACATCACCGTCCTCTCCGTATGCTGCGCCTCTCTCATTGAACCGGCGTACTATTTCTTCAATGGTATCATCGCCTATTCCTGCTTCATCCAAGCGAGTCTTAAGTCCTAAATTTCTAAAGAATTCTTCAGTTTTTTCTATGGTTAGCGATACCCGTACACTGGGAACTCCTGAAGTAACCCCCCAGATACGTTCGCCATATTGTAGTATTTTGTCACGTTTTTTATCGGCGAGTGTCCGTAGAGTTCCGGGAAATACGATCGCCAGGGTCTGGCCGTGTGTCATGCCATGTAGTGCGGTCAGCTCATGCCCTATCATGTGGGTGGCCCAGTCTTCGGATACTCCCATAGCAATAAAACCGTTCAAAGCCATAGTGGCGGACATCATAAATTCACTCATCAAGTGATAGTCCTGTTTGTTTTCTTTGATTTGCGGAGCGATTTGTACCAATGTACGAAGGATGCTTTCGCTCCAGCGGTCCATTAGATAAGATTCGTTTGTTTTGGTCATGTATTGTTCCATGACGTGTACAAAAGTGTCTGCCAGTCCGCAAGCTATCTGATAGTCGGGCAGTGAGAAAGTTACTGTCGGATCTAGGATAGAAAATACAGGATGGGAGGAGAAAAATGGATATTTTTCATGAGTTTCACGGCATGAAATTACAGCTCCGTTATTCATTTCTGAACCTGTGGCGGGAATGGTTAGCACAGTTCCTAAAGGAATCGTGTTTTGTGCACTGCCTTTTTTAACCAGTTCCCAGGCATCTCCGTCGTAGGGAATACCAGCGGAAATCAACTTGGTGCCGTCTATAACTGAGCCGCCACCTACTGCCAGCAGGAAGTCAATGTTTTTTTCTTTGCCTGATTCTATCGCCTTTTTCAAGGTAGATATATCGGGATTTGATTCTATTCCCCAAAACTCCGTGTAATCACGTCCTTCAAGGGCTTGGATTACTTGTTCATAGACTCCATTGGTTTTTACACTGCCACCTCCGAAAGTGATCATGATTCTCTTGTCGGCCGGTATCTGTTGGGACAATTGGGCAATCATGCCTTTGCCAAAGATGAGGCGTGTAGGATTGTGAAAGATAAAATTATCCATAACTAATTGGGGTTTTCTTGGTTAATACTGAGTAAAGATAATGCTTTTTTCCTATCTTTGAGAAAAAATTTAGCTAATGAACGTAAAACTGGGAAAATACAACCAGCTGGAGGTTGTAAAAGAAGTAGATTTTGGTGTTTATTTAGATGGAGGCGATGACGGAGAGATTTTATTGCCTACGCGTTATGTACCCGAAGGCTGTAAGCCTGGCGATGTGCTGAATGTCTTTCTTTATCTTGACAATGAGGAAAGGCTGATAGCTACCACTTTGCAGCCGTTGGTGCAGGTGGACGAGTTTGCCTGTTTGGAAGTGGCATGGATTAATGAGTTTGGTGCGTTTTTGAATTGGGGATTGATGAAAGACCTTTTTGTACCTTTCCGTGAACAAAAGATGAAAATGCAGAAAGGGAGAAAGTATATAATACACGCACATATAGACGAAGATAGTTACCGCATTATGGCATCTGCTAAAGTGGAGCATTATCTTTCTAAAGAACATCCCGACTATCGGCTGGGACAGGAAGTGGATATCCTGATATGGCAGAAAACAGATTTGGGATTTAAGGCTATTGTGGAAAATAAGTTCAGTGGTTTGCTTTACGATAATGAGATTTTCCAACCTTTAGAAACCGGTATGAGGCTGAAGGCTTATGTAAAGCAGGTGCGTGAGGATGGTAAGATCGATTTGGTTCTGCAAAAGTTGGGCGCAAAGAAGGTGGATGATTTTTCGGAAGTGTTATTACAATATATTAAAGATCATGAAGGCTTCACTCCATTGAATGATAAAAGTGCTGCTGAGGATATCTATGATGCTTTTGGTGTCAGTAAGAAAACTTTCAAGAAAGCGGTGGGGGATTTATATAAAAAACGCCTGGTTGTTTTGGAAGCTGAGGGGATACGCCTCACTTAGTGGAGCTTTTCCCTACCGGATATAGGAAAAACCCTATGAACTTATGGGGAAAATCAATTGTGGGGGAAAGCGATTTCCCCTATTTTTGTGCCATAGAACTAACAAACTAAAAACGGAACAGCTATGAAAAGATGGACTACATTACTGATAGTGATTTGTATGCTAGGTATAACTATTCCCGCAATGGGGGCCATGAGTATCAGCAAAATGAGACAGAACACTCGTTTCCTTACCGACCGTATGGCATATGAACTGAAACTCACTCCGCGGCAATACAATGATGTATATGAGGTGAATTATGATTTTATCAATAATGTCCGTTATCTGATGGATGATGTGGTAAGAGGCTATGATTATGCGTTGGAACGTTACTATGATTTTCTGGATGTGCGTAATGATGATCTTCGTTGGATACTTTCCAGTGCGCAATATCGTCGTTTTATGAGGACTGAGCATTTCTACCGTCCCATTTATGCGCATGAGAACAAATGGCATTTCCGTATTTATCTAGTATATAATAATGTGAATTTTTTCTACTATGGCAAACCGCATCACTATGCTAGTTATTGCGGAGGGCATTATCGTACTCATTTTAATAATGTCAGTTATTATAAGACCCATTATCGTGACCATTACCGCCATGATGTGTACGATGGACATTATCGTATCCGCCATGACAGAATGACGTATGATATGCACCGTCGTCGTGATTTCAATATAGCTGTTCGTTCTCCACAAAAGGATCATCATCGCCCGGCCACTCCTCCTCAGACTCGTCCAAACAGACCTCAAATCCATCCTGACAGGCCGTCGGGTGATCATCGTCGTCCGTCTGTTCCGCAGGCAAGGCCGGACAGACCGAAGAAGGATCAGAATAACAAGCATGATGGGCGCCCTTCACGACGTGGACAGAACTCACAGGTTGATAAAGACCGTCATGAAAATAGGCGTATTACTCCATCCGGCAGGGATGTGAGAAGAGGAAATGGTAAGAAAGAGAAAGATTCGGACCGTTCAGGAGGAAGCAATAAAAGTAATTCTAAGGAAAGAACAGCAGTGCGTACGCGTACGGTATAGTATGATTTGAAAAACAACGAAAACCGACGTAAATAAGAGTCCGAAACACAATGAATTGTCCGGAATTGTAAAGGTCGTTTTTATGATGACTCACCACAGGTCAACGCAGAATCTGATTATGAATAGACTGTGAAAATCTGTGGTGAATCTTAATAATTTATTCCAAAGTAAGAGGAACTCCTTTGTAGAAATCCAGAATCTTGGTACGGAACAGATAGTCATATTTTGCTTGAAGCATATCCGAAACGGCTTTCATCCAATTGGTACGTGCCTCATTGTATTCAGTAGCGTTGGCTTTACCATTGGCATATTTTTCGCTCATCAGACGGAAGGAAGCTTCAGAAGCATCCGTAGCTGTATTACTGCTTTTGTATTTGCTTTCGGCAGCTACTGCATTATAGTATGCTTGCTGTATTTCTTTGAAAAGAGCCTTTTTGCTTTCTTCCAACTTCCATGATAAAGCAGTGCGCTGGATGCGTGCGTTCTTTACTTTATTTCGTGTGTCAAAACGGTTGAACAACGGAATGCTGAGTGAGAATTGCAGGTATTTATTAAAATTTTGATGCCACTGACTGCTGAATGAAGCATTTTCTACTCCTGAAATATTATAGTAGTTTGTTCCTATACCTGCACTGAAGTTTAATTGCGGATACCAGGAACTTTGGGCAATACGGATATTTTTGGCCGCACCTTCCAGACGAAATTGGGCTGCTTTAATACTTGGTTTGTTCAGAACAGCTTGTGCATAGATATCTTCGGGAAGTGAAAGCAGAGTAAAATCATCCTCTACACGGGGAGATACTACTCCAAATCCGTCAGGAGTAGGAAGTTCCAACAGCTGGCTCAGTTCTAACAAGGCTAACTGATAGTTATTGTCAGCCTGTACTGCTGACATTTCGTCTTGTGCGACGCGTGCGCGGGCTTCATAGACTTCGGCTTCAGATGCTTTCCCATTTTTGAAATAGGCTTCTTTCAATTCCAGCTGTTCCCGGCTTAACTCTACTTGGTTGTGAGTTACTTTTGCCAATTCTTCATTAAAAAGAATTTGTAGATAGGCAGAGGTGACAGAAATGCTGATATCTTCTTTGGCCTTGTTCAAGTCTTCTGTAGCTGCTTTCAGGTTCAGTTTGCTGAGAGCGATGTTGTTCGGTATCCGCAATCCTGTAAATAAAGGAATACTGGTACTGAGTGAGAAGTTGGTGTTTTTGGTATTACGGTCGCCGTACGTATTGTCTGCCTGCAAGGCACGGCCGAAGTTAAATGACTGGCCCACATTACCGTTCAGATTAGGCAGCCGGCTGTATTTAGCAGTATTCAAATCCACTGCATTCTGATCTCTTGCAGCTTCCTGTTGCTTGATACTCAGGTTGTGTTCTATAGCATAATCAATGCATTTACGTAAATCCCATTTTTCTTGGGAAACGGCCGGTAATGCAGTCAGGGTGGCCAAGGCTATAATGATTTGTTTCTTCATAATGATATTCTGTTATTTCTTTTCTGCTCCGCGTACTTTTTCATTGACATTCAGACCGTTCTTTATTTCAATCTGGATACCGTCACTCATACCTGTAATAACGGCACGACGGCTGAATTTCTGTGAAGGTACACTATCTGTCAATACGTATATAAAAGTAGAGTCGTTTTTAAACTCAACAGTACTTTCGGGTACTGCCAGTACCTTGCTGGCACGTGCCAGAACGATTTCCGCATTTGCGCTATATCCGGAACGGATGGTAATACTGTCGGGGACTGTGATGGCTGCTTTGATCTCAAATTGGTTGGCACCATTTTCTTCTACACCTTTAGGAGAGATATATTCTAGTTGTGCATCAAATTCCATGTTTTGTAAGGCTCCTAAAGTTATTTTTACCGGCATGCCTTCGTGTATGCGTCCTACTTCCGTTTCATCAATATTGCCTCGGAAAATCAGATCATTCATGTTGGCTACGGTGGCGATAGTGGTTCCGTCATTGAATGTGTTGCTCATTATGACGGAGTTACCGGCTTTTACGGGCACATCCAAAATCAATCCGTCAATAGTAGATCGGATAAGGGTACTACTGAATGAAGCCTTGTTTTTAGTGATACCTTCTTTGACTATTTCCAGGTTATCTTTGGCTGTTTGTAATTCTTCACGTGCCTGTTTTACGGCTACTTCACTCTTTTCGTATTCTTCACTGCTGATAAGTTTGCTTTCGAACAGTTTTTTCATACGGGCAAAGTCCGTTTCTCCTTGTCTGGCATTGATTTCTGCCAGTCTTACACGGCTTTCTGCCGAGTTTAGTTGTCCCAGTTCGGGGATCACCTTTACTTTGGCAATCACTTCTCCTTTCTTTATTTTTTGTCCGGCTTCCTTATATACCTCGTCAATGATACCTGAAATCTGCGGCTTAATCAGAATCTCGTCACGCGGTTCTATTTTTCCGGTAGCTACTGTGGTCTTTTTCAGATCGGTGATTTCTGCGTTTAATATAGTATACACGCTGGCTTTGGGTTGTGATTTTTGATAGAGAAATACAAATGTTCCGATGAATATCAGTGCAACGATGACTAATAGTGCAATTTTTACATACTTTTTCATATCTGTTTGTTTTATTATTTTTTTATTCTTGTTTGTTCTTGCATGGAAACTTTATCCGTTACGTCGGACGGCTTTATTCGTCTCTTATAGCCTCAATGGGTTTGATGGCCATAGCGCGATAAGCCGGTGCCAATCCGGCCAGCATACCTAGGACCATCAATAAGATGCAGGCCCCGACGGCCATCCAGAAGCTGATTTGGAAATGAGCCTCTGTACCCGAAGCTGCCGTTCCTATTTCCAGCCCTTGTAAGATCAAGACTCCGAAACTAATTCCCATCAACCCTGCAAAAGTTGTCAATACCATGCTTTCAGAAAGAATTTGGTTTAGAATATCTTTAGGGCGTGCGCCAATGGCTCGGCGGATGCCGATTTCGGTTGTACGTTCTTTCACGGTAACCATCATAATATTGCTTACTCCGATAGCTCCTGCCAGCAATGTTCCCAAACCTACCATCCATGCCAAAATTTTGATTCCTGTGAACAGATTGTCAATCATGCTGAACATTGCTTCTGCATTGACCATGATCACCGCTTGTTTGTCGTCCGGGTGGATATAGTGCGCTTTCTTGATTACTTGTTCTATTTTGTCAGCTATACTGGTAACGGTCACACCCGGTTTTACGGTAATACAGACTAAATCAATGCGCTTTCCAAAATTGTATGCTTTTTGCATGGTAGTAAATGGAAGAGTTACACTATCCTCTGTTCCTGCATTGATATTCATGTTACTGGTTGATAAGCTAACACCTACAATCTGATAGTAAATACCATCCACACGCAAATATTGTCCGCATGGGTTTCCTCCTTGGGGAAACAGTTCGTCGTATACTCGTTTTCCTATGGTGCATACTTTCCGGCTTTCCAGTATGTCTACGTCATTGATAAAGCGCCCCATTGTAATATTTTGAGCTTCTATCTTTTCATAATCAGGTTGTAACCCTCTGACGGCACAGGAGCTTTTCTTGTCTCCGAAAATAGCAGTAGAGCCCCATCGGCTGATATTGGGAGTGATAACTTCTACTTCCGGTACGGCTTGGCGGATACGTTCCACATCGTTAAATTCCATATCCCAATAACGTCCTTTTCTAAATCCTTTATAGGCTTCACTGGTTTTATTACTTCCGAAAAAAACGGAATTGGTGGCGAATCCTTTAAAGTTGGCCGACATCATATCTTGTAGTCCCTGGCCACCCCCCATAAGGGCAACCAGCATGAATATGCCCCAAAAAACACCAAAAGCGGTCAATAGGCTACGTGTCTTGTTTCTGGTAATGGTGATGAATATTTCTTCCCACCTGTCTAAATCTATTCTCATAATTTTAATCTGCTCTAAGTGCTTCGATTGGTCGGATCATGACGGCCTTGCGGGCAGGAAAGAAACCTGCCAGTGTACCGGCTATCACCAATGTCATGGTTGCTTGTATGGCTATACTGATATCTACTGTGGGATTGAGAAAAACAGTTTCGGTGAAAACGCCTGCGTCTACAGTTTGGTTTCCTGCCACTGTGTTCATGTATTCCGTGGCAGCAATGCCTGCCACCATTCCTATATACCCGAAAAAGGTGGTAATTGTTACGCTTTCGGCTATGATTAGCCATAAGATAGATATAGGTTTGGCACCCAACGCTTTGCGGATACCAAATTCACGGGTCCGTTCTTTTACTGTGATCAGCATGATATTACTTACACCTACGATGCCACTCAGCAAAGTGAATATGCCTATTACCCAAATGGCTATAGTCAGAATGCGCATACCTTTTTCTTGTTGCAGGAATTGGGTGAAACGGTTCCACATCCAGATAGCGCCTTTGTCATCAGCTGTAAACCGGTGGTGTACGCCGATAGCTTTGCGGTACTCCTTTTCAAAGATTTCATTTTTTTCTTCTGTATCGAGTCCTTGTGTCATAAATATCAAATTGTTCAGCTTGTCACCTTTATTATATATGAGTTGTAAGGTGGTGAATGGAATGAAGGCGTTAGGTTGGAAACTTCCCTTGTCGGTAAAAAGGCCTACCACTTGATATACTACTCCATTGGCGTTGACAAATTTTCCGATAGCTTTGTCTGCGTCTTTTTTAAAGAGCATTTCTGCGGTTTTTGTATGAAGAATGATTACTTTTCGCCGTTGACGGATATCGATGTCATTGATAAATCGCCCCCCTGCAGGTTTTACTCTTTCTACATCCTTATGATTAGGGTATACTCCTTCCAATGTGGTGGATACATAGTCTTGTCCATATGTTAAAGTCACATTACTCTGACGTACGGTAGCTCCTACGCTGATGACATTTTTGGGAAAATCGGTTTCGGTTATCCGATAGTCTTTATTGTCCAGTTCAATGCGGCGTCCTTCTTTTAATCCGTCGTATGCTTTGGAAGTCCAGCCGGGAAATACTTTGATGGAATTCATAGCCATATCTGCAGATGAGCTTTCGAAAGCATGGATTAGTCCGTTGCCTGCCCCCAGCAGTACGATCAGCATGAAGATACCCCAAGCTACGGCAAAGCCGGTGAGGAACGTGCGTAATTTATTGCGCTTTATTGTTCCGAATATTTCTTGAATAAGATCAATCATGTGTGTCAGTTATTTCATGAATCCGTTCTTGCCGAAAGGAGAGGCATTATGGTCTATGTTTTCTTCAATCCGTTCAATCAGTCCGTCCTTGATATGGATGATTTTGTCCGTTTGGTTCGCTACTCCACTTTCATGAGTGACGACAACAATTGTCAGCCCCTCGTTTTTATGCAGTTCTTTCAGAATATTCATCACTTCCACGGATGTTTTGCTGTCCAGGGCTCCGGTAGGTTCATCGGCGAGGATGATTTGCGGTTTGGATATCAAGGCACGTGCTATGGCTACACGTTGTTTTTGTCCGCCGGACAATTCATTGGGCATATGATGCGCCCATTCTTTAAGACCTAGTTTGTCAAGGTATTCTAATGCCATTTGATTCCTTTTTTTTCGGCTCACTCCCTGATAGAAGAGGGGAAGAGCTACATTTTCTACCGCATTTTTAAAAGAAATCAGGTTGAAAGACTGAAAGATGAATCCTATCATCCGGTTTCTGTATTCGGCAGAGCGGGTTTCACTCAGATTCTTGATTAATACATCGTTCAAATAATATTCTCCCGAATCGTAATTGTCCAAGATGCCTAAAATATTCAATAAAGTGGACTTTCCGGAACCTGAAGCCCCCATAATGGAAACAAACTCACCTCGTTCTATGTCGAGGTTGATACCTTTCAAAACATGTAGCGGAGCTCCGTTATGATAGGTTTTGTTGATATTCTCTAAATGTATCATTACCGATGAATTTAACTTGTGTTTGTCTGGTTAGACGTGCCGAAGATACAAAAAGTTGCAATGCTATATGAAATAATTGAAAAAAAATTTGCTCTCTTTTTTCTCATTGTGTACATTTGCTCAAAATAACTAACCCTAAATAATAATATATCATGGTAACAGGCATGGAAAAACCCTACGTAGTAGGTATGGACATTGGCGGAACTAATACAGTTTTTGGCATCGTAGATTCGCGTGGTAACGTATTGGCTACCGATTCAGTTAAGACACAATCATTTTCTAAGATAGAGGATTATGTAGAGGCTGTCAGTTCAAAATTGCGTCCGTTGATTGAATCGTTCGGTGGCGTAGAAAAAATTAAAGGTATGGGTGTAGGTGCTCCTAATGGAAACTACTATAACGGAACCATTGAATTTGCTCCGAATCTTCCTTGGAAAGGGGTGATTCCCTTGGCTGCTTTGTTTGAAGAAGCAATAGGTGTTCCTACTGCCTTGACAAATGATGCTAATGCTGCCGCTATCGGTGAAATGACTTATGGTGCGGCTCGTGGCATGAAAGACTTTATTATGATTACTCTTGGAACCGGTGTTGGTAGTGGTATCGTAATAAATGGACAACTGGTTTACGGACACGATGGTTTTGCCGGAGAATTGGGACATGTGATCGTTCGTCGTGACGGACGTCAGTGTGGTTGTGGTCGTAAGGGCTGTTTGGAAACTTATTGTTCGGCTACAGGTGTGGCACGCACGGCACGTGAATTTCTGGTTGCCCGTCCCGAACCTAGTTTGTTAAGAGATATCCCGGCTGAAGATATTGTATCTAAAGATGTTTTTGACGCGGCTGTAAGAGGGGATAAATTAGCACAAGATATCTTTGAATATACAGGACGTATTTTGGGTGAGGCTTTGGCGGATTTCATTGCTTTCTCCAGCCCGGAAGCGATTATCCTGTTTGGTGGATTGGCAAAATCTGGTGATTATATCATGAAGCCGATCCGTAAAGCTATAGATGATAATATCTTGAAGATTTACGAAGGTAAGACTAAATTGTTGATTTCTGAATTGAAGGATGCTGATGCCGCCGTGTTGGGAGCTAGTGCATTAGGTTGGGAAGTAAGAGAATAATGGAAAACAAAAAGCAGGGATATAAAGTTCGGAAATATCAGGGACCGGTAAAACGTTATTGCCAGATGTTGAATCTGAAAAACGATGCGGCCTTGATAGCCGAGTATAGAAAGCGTCATTCGGAAGGCAAGGTTTGGCCGGAAACATTGGCAGCTATTCGTGAAGTCGGTATTTTGGAAATGGAAATTTATATCTTGGGAACTAATTTGTTTATGATAGTGGAAACTCCTCTCGATTTTGATTGGGATACGGCCATGGCCAGAATGGCTACGTTGCCTCGTCAGGCAGAATGGGAAGAGTATATGTCTGTCTTTCAACAGGCAGAGCCGGGAGCGTCTTCGGCTGAAAAATGGCAGTTGATGGATAGAATGTTTTATCTATATGAATAACTTTCATTCTAGATAATAATAAGAAAAGGATATGATAAAAATCATATCCTTTTTCTTATATTATAAAATTATAAACTTGTGTTCTTTATGGTAGAGCTCATCAGGCATTAGCCTGTTGGCTCATTAATTTCTGGAGCTTGTATTGCAAAGATTGGCAAGCAGCTCCCTTTCTCATTGCTTTGTATCTTCTTAACTGATACTGCAACATCTCGATTGTGTCATTTGTTCTTTTCATAATTACATCTTTTTTATGTTCTCCCGTTTGGAGAACTGGTTATTCCTAAAAACCTTTTGTTTTCTCTTTTACTACTGCAAAGATAACACCAAAATTCCTATTTATGTTTTAAAACATAGTATCAATCCGCTTTATTTAACTTTTAATGTGTATTTTGTCTTGTGGTTTAGTATACGTTAAGAAATATAACTGTAAAAATGTCACTTATAATCTGACAGGGAAATGTTCATTAACAAATGTGGCGGATCTCCTTAAATCATGTTAGAGAACATAATTTTCTTTTTGTCGAATTTGCAAATTTCAATAATGTTCGTACCTTTGCATTGTGTTTTTCATAGTATTAGATTTAAGGTTAACAAAGGTTGGAGCAAGGCGTTGCTCCTTTTTTTATGTCTATATCTCTGCATAAAAGTTTCCTTTTTACAAATTGTTTTGTTACATTCGCACCATACTATTGATATTAAACTACTATTATGAAACACTTATTTATCACAATTCTGCTCTTATTACCATTGTGCCGCATGCTGGCACAGGAGAGAGAATACGTAATTGTTGTTCATGGAGGTGCCGGTGCTATGGAAAACCTCGAGGACGATAAGGAGAAATCAACCTTGTATTATGCGGCTTTAGATTCAGCTTTGAGCATTGGAAATGCTATACTGTCTGCCGGAGGCGAAGGGCCTGAAGCGGTAATGGCAGTTGTCAACTACTTTGAGAATAGCCCCTTGTTCAATGCAGGTAAAGGGGCTACTTGTACCAGTGCCGGTACTTTTGAGCTGGATGCTTCTATTATGGAAGGTAAGGATTTGACAGCAGGAGCTGTCGCCGGGTTGAAAACGGTGAAGAATCCGATTAATGCAGCTTATGCGGTAAAAACTAAAACACCTCACGTGATGCTGGCAGGTGAGGGTGCTGACCGGTTTGCAAAGTCACAAGGACTGGAAATTGTGGATAATATGTATTTTGCTACTCCTAAGACGTTGAAGTGGATAGAGGATTTGAAGAAGGAGAGCAAGAAGAATGGAACTGTGGGCTGTGTGGTACTGGACAAGCAAGGTAACCTGACAGCGGGAACAAGTACCGGTGGTATGTTCAAGAAGCAATGGGGCCGTGTGGGAGATTCTCCGGTGATTGGTGCAGGTACTTATGCGGATAATGAAGGTTGTGCTGTGTCGTGCACCGGGCATGGGGAGTATTTTATCCGTCACGTCGTAGCTTATAATCTTTCTACTCGTGTGAAGTTGCTGCATCAGCCTGTCGGGGAGGCTGCCGATTATATTATCCATCAGGAACTGAATACCAAGGAGGGAAATGGTGGATTGATTGCAGTGGACAAGAAAGGTAATTTTGCCATGCCGTTTAATAGCGGAGGCATGTTCCGTGGCTACTTGTATAAGGAAAAAGGAACAGGCAAAATTTCTAAAGCAGTGGGCATAGGGAAGAAGATGAAAACTTTATAATTTTAGTTCCTGTTTGAATTTTCCTCCCACCTGCAACAGAGTTTTGCAAAACTGCTACCACTACTACCATCCTCTTTCGTAAACACCCATGAACAGGGCGTTTCAAAGGTGGTGGTAGCAGCATGAAAAAACATCTGCTACCACCACTTTTTATCTGTTATCACTTCCCTTTCCTCTGATAGTTTGGGAATTCCTGTCACATTTTGTCTTAGCTTCGTTACCCCTTGGAATAGACACATCCGTTTGAAAGCTGTAGGCTGTATGTAACGATACGGACGGTTGGTATGCTTATCGGGAACCGGTACGGATGGCATCTCGACTATTCACTGACGGAAAAGTTTTGGAGCTGTAGAATGTTAGCGGGACTTTCATCCGAAAAAGGCATCTGCAAAAGACTTTGGCATCCGATTCGTCCTTAAAGGATCTTATCCGTATCCCTAACCCTTTCCTGACGTATGGTTAAGGCTTTTCTTCCTGCCTGTTTTATCTCCGCAGGCCTTTGGAGTTAACTCCATAGCCTTGGGAGATAACTCCAAAGCTTATGGAGATAACTCCAAAGGCTATGGAGATAGAACATATCCGTATAAAAAGGCTTAACCTGGAGAAAGAAAAGGCTTATGCTATAGGGTAGGGAGTGATATACATTCAATTGAGGCTTGACTACTCCTACAGTCATGATGTTTGAAGCGATGCTGGATATCCTGTCGGTTCGCTGATGCGGCTGTAACCGGAATATAATATGCGGCAGGCTGGTAATGATCAGACGCTTAGGGAACATTTGGATACTATCCGTAAATACGCCGTTTTGCTATAAAATGCTGTCTCGCTGCGGCTTGATCGGTTGCAGGTGCACTCACTGAGCATGAGGTAAAAAACATTGGCGGAATTAATTCAGTCTTTCAAATACAGTCTGGATTAACTCCGCCAATAGGCTGCCACTATCGGATATCTTATTTATAAGTAACCGGTATCAACCTTACACTACCATTCAATCCCGATGGCAATGGCTGCCAATCAGTATAAGGTATCGGTTTGTATTGCAGATTCACCACATTGATTTCATTGAAGATACGCCATTTCTCACCCCGACGATCCATATCCGCAATGCGGTTGGCAGGCAGATTGGTCACTTCTATTTCTATCTTGTTATCTCCCGGTTTCAGCCATTTGCCTACTTTCAACTGATAAGGTACGGCCCATGCCGTTCCGGCATCTTGTCCGTTGATGCGCACACGGGCACTTTCCCGCACATCACCCAAATCCAGTATCCAGTCATCGGCGGGAATATGGGGAACAGTGATGATATTGGTATATACTCCCGTCGCCATGGTGATCGGAGCGTTGGGGTGAGCAATTTCAGTCCACGAAGACGGAGTGTCGATATCAAATGTACCTTCTATCTGGGGAGTGCTTTTTGCAAAATGAAGTTTCCAGCCGTGATCAAGGCTGAGGCTGACAGGTTGTTCTTGAACGTATTTCCATTCGGCAACGTCTGTCAGGGCATGGTTGAAAGTTTGCAGGATGACACTTTCGCCGGAATGCAGTTGGAGGCGTACTTGGGTTTTGCCTTCTTGCTTGCGGGTTTGTGCTTTCCCTTTTTCTCCCGTCATCGGATTGAACAGCATGACACTTTCTGCGGGAACGGCTAAGGTTATCCAGTCGTTTACTCCTTTTTCCTGTAATGAGGAGATGAAATAATGATGTCCATCGGCATGGGAGCGGCGGATACATTGTAAGCCATACCGCGTTTTCATCTCTTCGGGAACAACACCGCTTTTTTCCAAGGCAGATTGATAGTTGTTTCCTGTAATGATGATCCCTTTTTGATAAGGAGTTGCCACCGTCTCATCGAAAGAAGCAATTTCCGGAAGTTGCTTTTGTAATTGCGCAAAGCCTTTCCGGCGTGCTTCCAGTTTTCCATAACCGGGTACATCCTGCGGATAGTTTTCGGTAAAGATGATAGTAGCTCCGGCTTGTGCCAGCTTTAGTAAATGGCCGAGTACCTCGGACGGCATTAGTTTTACAGCAGGAATGATGATGGCCTTATAGGAAGTTCCTCCTTTGGTCAGTAATTTGCCATTTACGCAACGGGTGCTTTTCACAAAGTTGTCAGAGATATAATCCATGTCATAGCCGCAATTGCTGATGGTATGAACGGTCTCTATAAACTTGGGAGCACGTTTTGCCATATCATGGATGCTGAACAGCAAAAGACGGCCCGGCTGTTCCTGCCACATATCATATACAGGCAGATAAACAAGAAAATCATTGTCCGGTTTTCCCATTTGCAGGAAAGACTGGCAACGGGTGATATATTCAAAGAAAGCAGGAGCATCCTGCCAAATGTTATTGGTAGGAGACATGTCAATAGAGGCATAGAACTTCCATCCCGGCCATTTGGCTTCTTTGGGACTGTAGGGAGTTCCGTGGAAAAACATGTGGTTTACACCTGATACGAACATCAAATCCATATCCGGTTTGCACTGGGAAAGTGAGGTACGGAAATGTTCTGTCAGCCAGGTGAATGTTTCGGATGAGGTGTAAGGCTTTCCAGCGATATGGGCAGCGGAAGAGGCATACTTCAGCATGGAAAGGTCGGAGTCATTCTTACGTGTCAGGGAATCTTGACGCAATCCTTTAATATGGAATTGCGACAGGCCGAACCCTTCGCATTCGGGAATGTCCACGGAGGCATAGGTATCTATCAGATTGGCAGGGGAACCATGTGCCTGGTTACGGGTGATGCTGCCGTGACCGTGTGCCCAGTTAGTCCATTGGGTACTGAAATTCTCAATCAATAAATCGGAGATGGTTTCGCGATAGTCACTGACTATGCGGGCGGTGGTTTCATTACGGTCCTGAGCTATAAATTCAGGGAAGTGTTCTTCCAGTTTATAGCCGCGACGGCGGGCGAATTGTTCCAGAAAATCAGGAGTCCAGTCAGCACCATATACTTCGTAAGAGTCATTGAAAAAAGTATGTGGAAAATTGGTCTTGTTTTCTTTAAAGGCTTTGTCAAAGTTGGCAAAATAGCGTTTTACGGCTCCTTTGTCCAGGTGGTTCATCACATAGCCTTCTCCACCGGGAGCGGCACGTTTCACTTTTTGGAAAGTCTTGCCTATATATAAGGTGATGATATTCCAATGTCCTGCCGGAGCTTTCCATTGTAATTGTCCGTTCTTCGCTTTGGAAGTGAGGTTAAGACATTGCTTATTGTCCGCATTATAGGCCATAACCCGGCTTAAAGTGGCTACAGGGCGTTGTTTTTCTTCTTCTACTTTCAAATCTAGCGTAATTTCTTTTCCACCCTCTACTTGATAGGATTGAAAAATAGCTTTGGTAGCAGCATCTGTCATACTCACGTGAGGACCGCCGAAGGGCCATCCGGTACCGGTGTTCATATCTACTTCAATACCGATACGTTTTCCTTCAGCTTCAGTATGTTGCAACATATTCATCCATTGCGGGCTGAGGAAAGGAAGGTTATTCTTATCGTTGCCTTGAACACCATAAATAGGAGTGATTTCAACACCTCCCAGTCCGGCTTTGGCATATTCTTCCAGATTGTAGGTCAGATTGGTTGCATCGACAGCACTTCCCAGCCACCACCAGCGGGTGGCGGGGCGGGCTTCGGGTCGCACTGCCGGCCATTCTTGTGCGTAAAGGCTGCTTCCGGCCAGCAACAGGCTGAAAAATAAATATTTTCTCTTCATTCTATTTTGTTTTTTATTAGTTGGCTGTATTGAACTCTTTTCCATCCACTGTGATGTTCCTGTATCTGATATCACTGGCATCATCCGTGACAAACAAGGGACGTCCGTCCGCTTTCTCGTAATGGAAATTTACATTGTCCAAGGTGATGTTGCGTGCGTGGCGGATGTAGAAACCTTTGGCGGGAATCGTTCCGAACATCCACGGTTCAGGATATACTTTCTCTTGTTCGGGAGGAGTCAGAAGTCCGTCGGCTTCTGTATATCCTCCTTGGTGATAGATATGAATATCGCTCAGTGTCACATCTTCAATAAGGGCTCCCGGTATTCCGCTGATAATGGAGGAGTAGCGCGAGTCGGCATTAAATACATTGACGTGGCTGATGAGGATGCGTTTCATTGTGCCCACGGGTGTTCCTTGCGGGCTGCGCATCCGGGCTCCTAACCGCAGGAAGATGGGGGCGTTGACAATATCGCGCATCGTGATGTTACTGATGACGATATCTTCCAGTTTGCCACCGTCCACCGTTTCCAGGGCAAGTCCGCGACAACGCTCGAAGATGCAGTTGGTGATGGCTATGTTTTTGAAACCGCCGCTGGATTCCGTTCCTAATTTAATGCGTCCCGTTACAAATCCGTGATCCGGCGCCTGGGGTTCGTCCCTTTGCCAAGTGCAATCCAATACACTGCCACGGTCGTATCCGCTGACAAAACAATCGGAGATGGTTACATTTTCCGTATCCTTGAAATAGCCTAATCCGTAGGACGCTTTAAGCACGATAGCGTCATCCCAGGGAGCGTTGACGGTGCAATGACTGATGCGGACATTTTTGCAGCAGTCTATGTCAAAACCGTCCCGGTTGGTATCCACTTTTACATTCAGAATGCTCAGATTGTCTACTCCTGTAGCCAGCAGACCGAAATGACCGCAATGCAGCAAAGAGAAGTCTTTCAATGTCACGTTCTTGCAGAGTTTCAAGCTGATGGCTTTGTTGCCTACACCGGGCAGGCGGCTTTCCTCACGGGTGAGTCCTTTGCCATAAATCAGTCCCGGTCCGCTGATGGTGATGTCTTCCAGACCGATTCCCCAAATAAGTGAGTTCTTCCAGTGGCTGTGCCCGAAATCCTGGAATTGGGTGTGTTCATTCGGTTCTGCCGGGTCATAGCCTTCCGTTGCTGATGGAAAGGCGCCGACAATCCGTGCTCCTTGTTCTATATACAGATGTATATGACTGGCCAAACGTATGGAATAGCACGCGTATTCTCCCGCAGGGAAATAAACGGTTCCTCCCCCTTGGGAGGCAGCTTCCTCAATGGCCCGGTTTATGGCGGGGGTGTCAATGGTAGTACCGTCGGCTTTCGCTCCGTAATCTTTTACATTATAGATCTTTGCCTGTGCTGTCCATGTGCTGAGGCATAAAAGGAAGAGTATGAGTTGTTTCATGGTCTGTCTTTGCTTTTACTGAATGGGCATTAGTTTGAATTTGCGTAAATAAGATGCATTGCCATACATGGTATGCTCATCGGATAAATTCCAGAATCCGTCTTTAGAGGCAGGGTGGGCATCCCAGTCAATCACCGCCCAGCATAGTCCGATTTCATTTTCTTCCTTTAATAAAGTAGGGCGAGATAGTTCGGGACCGTCGGCATCCGCATGGTCAAAGGGGGTGATATAGAATTCCAATACCAGCTTACCCGCTTCTCCCTCCTTGAAAGAGTACTGATAGGCATAATCAGCGTATGGCTTTTGTTTCAGCCATACCTGAGGACCCCATAACATACACCAGTCATTGCCGTGAGCCGGGGTGAAGATGTGATAGTTCTGGGCATGGCATCCGTGAAATTTGAACCAGGCTTGCCACACATCTTTGGGAGCTGTGGGATGAAAACGGTCGATGAACGGCCCCCCTGAACAATCGCCATCCACCACTACTTCAAAAATATCCGTGTTCAAGGAGTTCTCACTGAACCGCCAATAATTATCGTATGCTTCATATAGAAAATACAACTTCTGAGTTTCTGCACACCAACCTACTTTGACACTGACTTTCAATGTGGTAGTGTCCGGCTGTGCATGTTTTCCCTCGTCTTCCTTTAAAGCTGCTTCCGTTATCTTATAATCAGCCGGAACGCAATCCCAGTCGTGGGTATTGCCATCTATGGCAGGAACCTTATCTGCCGGAAATTGGTACACCTTGAATTCCTGTGCCTGGGCAGACAGGCATAGGAAAAGGAAGAACAGGTATGGATACAATCGTTTCATTTTGATCGGGTTTTATGTTCTTTCCCGAATAATCCGGGTAGCATGAAATAATTATAATCGCCTCGTTGGTAGAAACAAAAGTAGAGCTTTTCTTGCGGTTTCCACGGGCATAGGGCAGAGATGACGGGGGCATCTGTCTTTTTACCGGAGTTGAATAAAGCAAGCGGGGATGCTTGTTTATGTCCGTCGGACAGACGAATTTCGGAACCGATGGGAGATACCCCATGAACCGTTCTCAGTTTCATGCTTTCACCATAATAGGTGGTAAAAGCGTTTCCTTCTATACTGAATACATTATGGAAGCAGGAGGCTACCGGAATACTGTTGTCTGTTACGGCAGAGTCGTCTGCACCGTCGCATGCACCGAAAGCCCAGCAAAGTTTGAACTCTTCGGGTAATCGCTCACCCGAAACCTCCATGATAAAACCATTACTATCTGTCAATGGACATACAATCAGCTTTATTTCACCTTCTTTCCATAATTTATCTTTAATGGTATAAGCCTGTCCCTTTTTCTTGACACTGCATTGGTCCAGCCAGCAACTTTCATTGCCGCAAACCACTCCCAGACGGAAAGTTCCCGCACCTTTGGATAAACGGAAGGGAAGAGTCTGGGCGTTGTTGCCAAAGACAGACAACAGCATACAGAGAAAGAACGGAAGTAGCCGCCGGCTATAATTCCATGTTGTTTTCATAGCTGATATCGATTTGTGCGTTCTTATTGTTTTTTTCTTCCACACGACTGCCGTCTTCTACTTGTAACCGGACATCTTCCAGGTGGAAGTCTTCGGTAAAGATAATGCTTCCTGCTTTATTTACCTTGGCTTTTATGCCGGAAATATGGAAATTCTGCAAAGGCAGTTTCTCATTCCAGCCGGCAGCGGTGATAAAGGTTTGCACATTAGTAGCTTTTACATCGCTGAGCCATACATTACGGAAATGCGGATACCCTTTTTCTTTAGGTGTGACAGGAGTCAGCATAACCTTCCAATGTTCGGGAATTTCCTTACCTTCATATTCAGCCGGTAAGGTAGAATAACTATAGCTGGGGTTCCAGTTCAGGTCCGCTGCCAGTACATGGCGGACATGGTCTGCTGTCACTTGGGTCATGTAGATATTTTCTACGGTTCCACCGCGGTTCATGGCAGATTTCAGACGGAGGGTGGAAGAGGTTCCGTATGCTTGGAGGTTATAGCCCAATACATTTCGGATGCAGCCTGAAGTTTCGCTGCCGCAGGTAATCAGTCCCGCACCTTTACGTGCAATGCATCCACGAACAATGATATTTTCTGTGGGGCGGTTTACGCGCAGACCGTCGGCATCCCTTCCGGCTTTCAGGCAGATATTGTCATCGTTGCAATCTACTTCGCAGTTTTCAATCAGGATATTGGTGCTGGAATCAATGTCAATACCATCCGTACTGGGACCATGCCCCCCTACGTTATTATTGATTTTCAGTCCGTTCAAGGTACATTGGTCGGAATACAGCACCTGGCAACCCCAAAATCCGGTACGCATCAAGGTAAAGTCTTTCAGTGTTATATGGCGGCTGTTCGAGATGAGCATACCTCTTACACGTTTGCAGTCGTAGTCCACAATCCACCGCAGTTTGCGTTTCTCGTAATCCTTCCGCATGGTCCAATATTTATCCCAGAATATTTTTCCACGACAATCCAACGTACCTGCTCCGCTGATAGCTGCGTTTTCCGCATCCAGAATATTGATGACTGCCGAGGGCCATACCATTTCGATACCTGCCACGCGGGAGCGCATTTCGGGGTATAAATCAATATTCTCACTGGCTATCAGCGTCGTACCTTGGTTGAGGTGGAGGTTTACATTACTTTTCAGGTAGATGGCACCAATCCGGTAGTATCCCGGGGCTACTTCCACTGTTCCCCCTCCGGAACGGTGGCATTCGTCAATGGCTTTCTGCAGGGCGGCAGTGCTTAACCGGGTGCTGTCATTTTTCAATCCGTAATCGGCTGCTTGGAATATTTTTCCCTTCGGATAGGTTTTGGCTCCTACTTGGGCAGTCCACGAAAGGTCAGGAGTTCCCATCCCTTCTCCCCATTGGAATCCGGGGAGGGATTGGGCATTGGTAAAGAGGGTACCTAAGGTAAATGATAGGGTTAATAATAATGTTTTGTTGTTCATTTGTTCCTACTTTTAAATTAATTGCCGTCCGGCTTTTCAATTTCTGTAAACGGGCTGTCATTCCATTTGAAACTGTCCAAAGCATCCGGATGTGCAGGATTGTAACCGGAATAGTCGCTGCGCAAATAGTTAGCGATAGGTAATCCCGCTTTCTTTATCCCTTCAATGATACATTTGGAGATTTGATAAGCTCCGTAAGGATTGAAGTGGGTATTATCTGCCAATACCCTGTTTTGTCCCGGATAGGTTCCGGCAGGATAATGTACGAATGCCTTTTTGGAAGGTTCCACCCCCATTGCTTCATAGAGGGTACGGGTCATTTCGTTGAGATCGATCAAAGGAACGTTTTCTTTGGCAGCCAACCAGCGCATTGCTTCGGGATAATCTTCGTGAGTATCTCTGATTTTCCCGTTTTCATCGAAACTGCGGCGTTGTGTCGGGGTTACCAGTACAGGATAGGCTCCTCGTGCCCTTGCCTCATCAATGAATGTTTTCAAGCTGGTCATAAATGAATAATAAGCTCCTTTACCGGGACCTTTTTGCTTTTGGTCGTTGTGACCGAATTCCATAAAAATATAATCTCCGGGTTTCATTTGTGTCAATGCCTTTTTCAGTCGTCCTGCACCGATAAAAGTATTGGCGCTTTCGCCGGATTCTGCATAATTGGCAAAACAAATGCTGTCATTGAAGAAGCGGGGAATCATTTGTCCCCAGCTTGCCCAAGGTTCATTGTCCTGGTCTACTACCGTGGAGTTACCGCATAGGAATACGGTGGGTACATTATTTACTTTCTCAATAATCAGTTCGGACAATTGGGGTGCATCCCCGTTGAATTCCAAAGTTAGTTTGTCATCCCAGTTCAATTTTTGGCGTTCACGCGGTTTGATGCGCACATTTTCTTTTTCCGAAATATGTGTGTTGCGCTTGTTGATCACGAATGTACAAGATTTTAACTCCCCTTTTTTTGTCTTCACATTTTCGAAGAAAAGGCGGCGTGATTCTCCTCGCACTGTTGTTTCTCCGGCAGCGCGTTTGTTTCCTATCACGGCTGTGACATGGTAGTTTCCATCGGGAACCGTAACGGAGAAAAAGAATGGAGCTGTACTTTTACCTTCCGGAGAGGGCTGTCTGTCATATCCGTATCTCTTTTCCTCCGAGTATCTGTCGGCGGGAGTTATTTTGGTATAACCGTCTTTCGTCTTTTTACCTGTGGTAAAATCGAATTTGTAAGTTTGTGCTTCGACTCCTAATGTCGCTAAAAGTCCAAGAGCTAATAGGGCTATCTGTTTCATGATTGATATAGATTGTTATTAATTGATTTTCGGTTTTAGTTCATCCGGAGAGTCATTGGTATAAGATTTTATGTCACCGGCTGTTTTTGTGAACAACTCACTGATTTGTTGAGGCGTTACAGTAAATTGCGGACGGAACTGGTCCGAATTCATATAATCCAAAATGGCTTTATGCATCTGACGAGCTACAATGCGTTTCTCTGGCTGGGAGGTAATGTCCATGCTTGTCATGAGCACTTTCCCATTTAATACATTGGCTTCGAATAACATACCTATCTTGCGGCTTATAAACCAAGTGTCGATACTTTGAACCGTAGGTTGGAAAGCGGGTGGAAAGTGGGTGAATTGCATCACTTGAGTACGATTCAGCAGTTCCCACCATTGCAAATTGCTGTGATATTCTGTCGGAAACTGACGGAATAACGGGTGTTTGGGGGTCACTAAGATACCTGTGGTATGAGGAGGACGCATTTTGAACCAGGAGGTGTTCCAGAATACAGGAGTGAATTGCTGAACCACTTCTTTACCATAACTCACTTTGCTTGCAGCTGTAATAAGCACATTTCCACCATGCTGAAGAATTTCCAGGGCTTTCGAATCCAAGGTGTCGGTAGTGTATACTTTTCCTTCGGCTATTGTCACTTGGGCGGGATAAACCCAGAAATTCCAGTCATTTACAGCTTCTGTTCCCGTAATGCGTATTTCCAGATTCAGCTTTTTAGCCTCTTGGATGTCAGTGAGCGGAAACTCAAGGCTACCCGTGCGATTTAAATTTCCGACAGGAATGTCTTGTGTTGCCAATGTGCCTTGCGCATATACTTTGCCATATTCGTCTTTTAACGTATATACAATTTCTGCTTGTTTTAATGCCTCGGCACCAAAATGAGCGACTTCAATATCCGCCTTTAAAATCTCCTTGTTATTATATACAAATTTATCTGTACGCATCAGTGGAACTGTAGGTGAGCAGAAACGTCTCCATTCTGCGGAGTTGATATATCCTTTTTCTTCAAAGAAAACATCGAGAACACCTACCAGTGCAGTTCCCTGACCCGAATAATCGTTCAGTGCCAATAATTGGAAACCGGCATAATCGGGCGTGCGGAGTGTCTTTTCTATTTCATATTTGTAACAAAGGGCTTGCAACTTTCCGCTGGCCATCATAAATAGATGGGCTTGGTCGCTCATGTGGTTGTCAGCCAGAATGTCTTTGAAAATCTCGAAGTTCTTGGCTTTATTGACGCCTGTATATTTACGTATTTCATTGAAATTGGGGAAAGCGCACCATTGACCTGTTTCATGGGATACGTAGGGCTGTCTCACGGTGTCAAGATGATTTTGGAAACGATAGTCGTCTTGAGTGGACGGTTGTTTCTTGGACCAGGTCAGGCCACGTGCCCCAGCCTTTACATGATATTGGTTGCGAGGTTGCCATTGCCATCCGTTGCCTACCGATGCTCCGGTATATACATGTCTGGGATCCTTCTTTTCCCAATATTCTACGAACTTGGTCACCCATTCTACCCAGCGTCCGCTAGGTTCGTTTCCGCATGCCAACATGCAATAAGAGGCATAGTTGCCATATTCTTTGGTTAATGCGATGGTTTCGTCCATCAGATATTTGTCAATAGGTTGTCCCAAACCTAATTTGGGACCATGATTGGGCCAGCTCGGACCTTCGGGTTGCAGATAGAATCCTACCCGGTCGGCAGCCATAAAAGCGGCTTCGGGAGGACAGAATGAATGGAAACGCATATGATTCAGTCCATAACTGCGACAGATACGGAATACCCGTTCCCAACTTTCTACATCCATCGGGGCGTAACCGGTCAACGGGAAGTCACAGTTTTCAACTGTTCCGCGAAGCTGGGTTTTGCGCCCGTTTACATAAAACCATTTACCTTTGATTTCAAATCGGCGCATACCGAATTGTATTTCTTTTATCTCAGTTTTTTTCCCATTGGTGACTTCTGCTTTCAGTTTGTACAGGGCCGGATGAAATTCATCCCATAGCAGCATATCATTCCCCATAGGTAATACCATTTCTGTTTCCGTCACTCCTTTGTTAAGTTTGATTTCTTGTTGTATGGCGGGAACTATATGCTTTTTATCCGTATTGAAGCTCTCTGCTGATAATTTTACTTTTGCAGTGCCTGTACCTTTGATGACGACTTTGACACGTGCCAGTTTTTGTTCCGGTTCCGGATATATTTGAATATCATCGAAATATGTTTTCGGAGTCGTTTGCAGACAGATGCGTCCTACAATGCCGTTCCAGTTTCCTTGGGTCTGGTCGGTTATGCTGTGCGAATCCGGTCCGACATTGATTTCTTTGATACGATTATCCACCCGGATGGTGATAGTACATTTTCCGGGACGGACATAACGGGTTATATCATATTGATGGGGAACACAAAGACTATTCTGCATTCCTGTCTTTTGTCCGTTCACCCATACGGTCGTTTCTATATGGGGACGTTCCAGGAACAACAAAATACGTTCACCTTTCCAGTCGGCAGGTATATTCACCTCTTTCTGATACCAAGCAGCTCCTACATAATGTTTGTCGGGAGTCAGAAAGAATGGAAATTTAATATTACCTTCTTTACGGTATTTTTCCATGTATGGATTATAATAGTAGGAACTGTCATAGAGACTGCCTGTCCATTGGGTCTTTGCGGTAACCTCATCACCTTTCTGTTTCTCGGGCATGGAACCGGGCAGGTTGATGAAGTCATTCAAAGTGTGGCTGAACCATTTTTCCTTTTCTCCATTATCCTGACGGTCTATACTGAATGACCATTTTCCGGATAAGTCAATAATTTTTTGTGCGCTTAACGAGAAGCACATCCATACTAGGCAGATTGTCAATAACGTTTTTTTCATAGTATCTTTTTACTTTGAATTTGATGTTGCTAAATTAAGGTCTTTTCATCTGCATGTAAATAGAAAGAAGTACATATAGATGGAAATTCGTATAAAATAGGGGTAATGTGCGATATATTTGTACGATTTTACATGGATATGCCTTGTATGTGCAGAAAAAAGTCCAAATCTCTTTTTATCTTTGTATACTCACAATTAAATCATTGTATACATGAAAAAACGATTATTCAGTTTGCTCTGCTTGTTAGGAACGGTTGCCGGATTATTTGCCGGTGATACGGCTTATTTGTTCTCTTATTTCATTAATGACAGTCGGGACGGTCTTCATTTGGCTTATAGTTTGGATGGGCTGACATGGACTCCTCTGAATCATGGAAAATCTTTCTTGATACCTACGGTCGGGAAGGATCGTCTGATGCGTGACCCTAGTATTTGTCAAGCGCCGGACGGAACCTTTCACATGGTGTGGACTTCCAGTTGGACAGACCGGATTATAGGTTACGCCTCTTCTCCCGATTTAATCCATTGGAGTGAGCAGCGTTCTATTCCGGTAATGATGCATGAGCCTGCTGCACATAATTGCTGGGCACCTGAATTGTTTTATGATGAACCTTCGCAAACTTATTATATTTTTTGGGCAACGACCATTCCCGGACGTCACAAGGAAGTGCCGGTCATTGAGAGTGAGAAAGGGCTGAACCATCGTATTTACTATGTTACGACGAAGGATTTTAATACATTTTCTGAAACCAAACTGTTCTTTAATCCCGATTTCAGTGTGATTGATGCAGCTATTGTACGCGATCCGGTGATGAAAGACTTGATTATGGTGGTGAAGAATGAAAACTCGTTGCCGGCAGAGAAGAATTTGAGAATAACACGGACAACACGGATAGAGGATGGATTTCCTACTACCGTTTCTCCTTCCATTACAGGAAATTATTGGTGTGAGGGACCTGCGCCACTTTTTGTAGATGATGCTCTTTATGTCTATTTTGATAAATACCGTAATCATCAATATGGAGCTGTTTGCAGTCGTGATCATGGAAAGACATGGGAAGATGTGTCCGACCGTGTATCTTTTCCTCGGGGAACCCGTCACGGAACTGCTTTTACCGTAGAGAAGGCTGTACTTGATAAATTGCTTCGTATCCATCACTTCAATCCTCTTATTCCGGATAATATCGCTGATCCTTCTTTATCCAAATTTGGTGATACTTATTATCTTTATGGTACTACTGATATTGATAAAGGATTGTCACAAGCAGGGACTCCTGTGGTATGGAAATCTAAAGATTTTGTAAACTGGAGTTTTGACGGATCACATATTGTGGGATTCGATTGGCATAAAGGACATGAATATGTCAATGCCAAAGGAGAGAAAAAGACGGGATATTTTCGTTATTGGGCACCCGGCAGAGTAGTGGAGAAGAATGGTGAATATTATCTTTATACCACTTTTGTAAAACCGGATGAGAATGCACGTACCTATGTGCTGAAGTCCGACCGTCCCGAAGGTCCTTTCCTTTTTGCCGGACGTAATTCTATATCTTCTCATTCTTTGGATGGGTTTGATCAATCTTGTATTGCTCCGGATATAGATGGGGAACCTTTTGTGGATGATGATGGAACTGCTTATTTATTCTGGCGCCGCCGGATGGCTGCCCGTATGACTGACGATTGGCAGCATTTAACCGGTGATACTGTTGTGATGAGTACGGCTCGTCAAGGGTATTCGGAAGGGCCGGTTATGTTTAAACGTAAAGGTATTTATTATTACATCTATACTTTGAGAGGGAATCAGAATTATGTAAATGCTTACATGATGAGCCGGCAGTCCCCTTTGTCGGGCTTTGAAAAGCCCGAAGGCAATGATATTTTTCTTTTTTCATCCATTGCCGATAATGTTTGGGGGCCGGGACATGGGAATGTATTTTATAATGAAGAAACAGACGATTATATTTTCGTATATCTGGAGTACGGTGACGGAGGAACTACCCGCCAAGTATATGCCAATCGGATGGAATTTAATGAGGATGGCACTATAAAGACACTTGTTCCTGATGAAAAGGGAGTTGGTTACTTGGCTGTCAGCCAGGAACAGCGCGAAAATAAGGCGCTGAAAGCTTCTTTCAGTGCATCCAGCGTACGTTCTCCCCGTACTTCTAAGGTTGAAATAGAAACTCAGCCTAATTGTCCTTTGGCTGATAAAACTTCGCTTGTCAAGGTGGAACGCACACATATATATCACCCTGGAAATGCAGGCGACCGGTCTAATGGAACACGCTGGATGGCAGAAACAAATGATGATCATCCTTGGCTGATGGTGGATTTGGGTGAAGCCATGCAGGTAACGGAGTGTCAATTTGCCTTTGTACACCCTGCTGAAGGCCATGCCTGGCATCTCGAAAAATCCAATGATGGTACTAATTGGCAACCTTGTGCCGGAGTAAAAGAGGTGAAGGCATGTTCACCTCATGTGGTAACGGTGGGAGATAAAGTACGTTATTTGCGTTTGCACATAGATAAAGGTGCAGCCGGATTATGGGAATGGAAAATCTATTAAATTACTATTTTATCATGAAAAAACGATTTGTGACCGTTCTTTTGGCTTGTTCTTTGGCCGGAGGACTTTTTGCACAACAGCCTTGGTTTAAAGACAAGGATTTGACCTTGACCGGTGCTTATTATTATCCTGAGCATTGGGATGAGAGTCAATGGGAGAGAGATTTTAAACAGATGCACGATTTGGGTTTTGAATTCACCCATTTCGCGGAATTTGCTTGGGCGCAATTGGAACCGGAAGAGGGAAAATATGATTTTGCCTGGTTGGATAAAGCGGTGGCTTTGGCTGCCAAATATGATTTGAAAGTCATTATGTGTACTTCTACGGCAACTCCACCGGTATGGCTGAGCCGTAAATACCCTGAAATTTTGATTAAAAATGAAAATGGTACCGTGCTTGATCACGGAGCACGTCAACATGCTTCTTTTGCTTCTCCTGTTTATAGAGAACTGGCTTATAAAATGATAGAGAAGTTAGCTCAGCATTATGGAAATGATTCCAGAATAATCGGCTGGCAGCTCGATAATGAGCCGGCCGTACAATTTGATTATAATCCGAAAGCCGAACTGGCTTTCCGGGATTTTTTACGTGAAAAATATCATCATGACATTAAAGCATTGAATGATGCCTGGGGAACGGCTTTTTGGAGTGAGGTTTATTCTTCTTTTGATGAAATAACTCTTCCTAAAACTGCCCAGATGTTTATGAATCATCATCAGATTTTGGATTACCGCCGTTTTGCTGCCAGTCAGACAAACGACTTTTTGAATGAACAATGTTTGTTGATTAAAAAATATGCAAAGAACCAATGGGTGACTACTAACTATATTCCTAATTATGAGGAAGGACATATAGGTGGCAGCCCTGCACTTGATTTTCAAAGTTATACTCGCTATATGGTGTATGGAGACAATGAAGGGATCGGCCGTCGCGGATATCGAGTGGGAAATCCGTTGCGTATTGCTTTTGCCAATGACTTTTTCAGACCCATACAAGGCACTTATGGAGTAATGGAACTTCAGCCAGGGCAGGTGAATTGGGGGAGTATCAATCCTCAACCGCTGCCCGGAGCTGTCCGTTTATGGATGTGGAGCGTATTTGCCGGTGGAGGCGACTTTATCTGTACTTATCGTTATCGCCAGCCTCTGTATGGCACGGAACAATATCACTACGGCATTGTAGGTACAGACGGAACAACGGTAACTCCCGGTGGACGTGAATATGAGCAGTTCATGAAAGAAATCAGACAGCTGCGGGGACAGGTTGCTGCTCGTGAGGTGAAACCGGCCGATTATTTGGCGTGTCGTACTGCCATTCTTTTTAATCATGAAAATTCATGGAGCATTGAGCGCCAGAAGCAAAATCGTACATGGAATACATTAGGGCATATTGAGAAATATTATCGCACGTTGAAATCTTTTGGCGCGCCCGTAGATTTTATCAATGAAAGCAAGGAGTTCTCCTCTTATCCTGTGATCATAGCTCCGGCTTATCAATTGGCTGACAAGGCATTGGTAGACAGATGGACTGATTATGTAAAGAAGGGTGGTAATTTGGTCTTAACTTGCCGTACAGCCCAAAAAGACCGCCATGGACGTTTACCCGAAGCTCCTTTCGGTTCCATGATAAATGAACTGACCGGTAATGAAATGGAGTTTTATGATTTATTACTTCTTGAAGAACCGGGCAAATTACGGATGGATGGAAAAGAATATACGTGGAATACTTGGGGAGAGATATTGAAACCGGGTAAGGATTCACAAGTATGGGCTACTTATACACAGGAATTTTATGAAGGAAAACCGGCAGTCACTACTCGTAAGTTGGGAAAAGGTACTGTTACTTACGTGGGAGTGGATAGTACGGACGGATTATTGGAGAAAGATATTTTGAAGAAACTATATGCGCAATTGAATATTCCTGTGATGGATTTACCATACGGTGTTACTTTAGAGTACCGCAATGGTATGGGGATTGTACTGAATTATACAGATAAACCTTATAATTTCGTACTTCCTTCGGGAGCCAAAGTGCTGATAGGAGAGCCGGTAATTCCTACAGCAGGAGTATTGGTATTTTCTATTACTGATTGAAAACGTATGATTGATAGAACAAAAAGGAGCGGCTTCACAGTCGCTCCTTTTTACTTAACCTAAATCTAACCTTTAAATCATAGTCTATGAAAAATCGATTCACTAACCAATCATATTATTAATTTAATTTGTAAACCTCACTTCCGGCGAGCAGGAAACACCCTACTCCAAAATCTTCAAAATCGGGTACTTTATCGTATGTGACAGGTTGACTGTCTTTCGGTTCTTTTCCGGTTCCTTGTACAAGTCCTAGGAAGCCGTTAGGGTGAACGGCATCCTTCACCATAGCATTCCATGCTTTCAACAAGACTGGCAGGTATTCTTTTCTGTCCAACAGTCCGTTACGTACCCCCCATGCCATGCCATATACAAATAAAGCGGTGCCACTGGTTTCTTTACCTCCGAAGTTTGATTCGTCATGCATACTTACATTCCAAAAACCATCAGTACGTTGGCAATTTTTGATAGCTTTACTCATGGTCAGGAAGTCATTGATATAGTCGGCGCGATGTTTTTCATCAGTAGGAATTTCATCCAATACACGTACCAGTGCTGCATATACCCATCCATTACCACGACTCCAATAGCAATTCTTACCGTTAGGTTCTTTGTAAGGGGGATCAAAGTCTTGGTCTCTCCACCACAAACCTTCTTTTTGGTTGTACATGCCATTCTCACCATGTTTGTTACGGGTATATTCATACATATCCCACATTTTGTCGAAATATTTTTGTTCTCCGGTCAATTTTCCCAGTTTGGCAAATACAGGCATTCCCATTTGGATGGCGTCAATCCACCACCAATCATTTACTTGAGGAGTGTTGACCAGCATATCTATATTGGCTTTGACCTTACGGATTCTTTCCGGATCGGGACAAATGTTATATAAATCAATGTAAGTCTGGCTGGCACAGTAATCATCAGCATTGCGAGTGGTGGTACCGTTGCGGAATCCCCATTCGTGGTAATTTGACCAATCGACAGCGTATTTATAATAGTCATCGCGTGGATAGACGGAGTAAAGAGCCATTAATCCTTCATAATATACTCCGCGTGTCCAGATATTACTGGGACGGGTTACATTTTTTACAAAAGAAGGAGTACGATAATCGGCATACTTCTTCATGAAGTAATCATTGACTTTTGTAACAGTCTTCAACGTTTCTTTTTTGTCCGGCAAGTCTTGTGCTTTTACAACTCCAAAACCTAATGCAACAAAAAAGAATGATAGTATTAATTTTTTCTTCATCATGTTGTTTTAGTGTTTTAATGGTAGCGCAAAAATAGGATGGTCTGGGATTTCCTACAATGGAAATGTGTACATCTTCCTTGAATATTATGCATGTGTACGCATTTCGAGTGTATTTTTTATTTATCAGTGTTCTTATTGGGTTATTTGTCTTTATTTGCAGACCGTTCATAAATCTTTTCTCCTTCTTTTATCTCTAGTTCCAAACCTTTAAAATTAACATTGGCCACATTTGAGATGCTTAATCCTTTTTGAGCTTTGATATGGCAATTCTCAAAAAAGAATGTATCATTTCCGAATGGAGCCTCTTTAAAACCATACATGGTTCCTGCTGATTGTGCTTCTCCATTTATATTCTTGAAATGGATATTGCGCAAACAGGTCAGCGGATAATGTGCAGGTGAAAGCGGAGGAACCATACGCCATTCCATATTGATATCAAAGATACTGCGCGCTCCTTTGATGGTAATATCTTCAAAAGTGATATTTTCCACAGTTCCGCCGCGGCTGGGCTGACTTTTAAAACGTAAGGGGCTCCAGTTTTCGTTATCCATCAGGCAGGAACGTATGGTCACATTGCGTATGCCGCCTGATATTTCACTGCCCATAGCCACTCCACCATGACCGTATGCAAAATGACAGTTTTCTATCAGAATGTTTTCACTGGGACGTCCTACTCTGCGTCCGTCCTCGTCTCGTCCGGATTTGATGGAGATGCAATCATCATGTGCCTCAATGCGGGTGGAAGTAATCAGTATATCATTGGACGAATCAATATCTATGCCATCGGAACTGGGTATATATTCCAATGCACGGATATCGATTCCATCTATAGTGAAGCCGTTTGTGTAAAGTACATGAAGACACCATGAGGCCTGATTTATCATTTTTAAACCGGAAATCTTACCTCCCGGGCAATCTGTGAAACATAACAGTCTAGGACGTCCGGAGTTTCCGAATGGAATTTTTTTCCATTCTACTCCTTTACCATCGATAACTCCTTCACCATAAACTTTAACTCCGTCTGAATGGTCGAAATTCAAGAAAGCACATCGCCACCTTTTTTCTATACCTTCAAAACGGGTAGGGATGACAGGAAATTCATTGGGGTCGACAGTGCTGATTAGTTTGGCGTTTTTTTCTATACGTAAATCTACACCACGTGGGAAGAATAGAGCGCCGCTTAGATACTCCCCGGCAGGAATAACTATCGTTCCGCCTCCATTGTGAACTGCTTCATTAATGATACGTTGTAAAGTGGCTGTTTCCGAATAGCCATTTCCTTTTACGCCATATTCTTTAATGTTATATTCTCTATTGCTTTTTCCGATGGATATGAGCTTGCTTTCCCATGCTTCCAGTTTAATGGTCAGCCGGGTGCGGTTATTGACAATTGTTGCATTTATCGGTTGGAGTGTGCCATCTGTTGCATTCCATTCTTTTGCAACTCCTACTTTATCAAAGTCTGCTGTAAATTCTGTAGCTTTATTCCCTTCATTGAATATGAAGTAGAGGTCGCCATCGGGCATTACTCTGCGTGTGTATCGGATAGAATCATTGTCAGGTGAAATGATTTTCATTTCTGGTTCCGGAAGGGAAGAGCTTACATGTGCTGTCCATCTGGTGGATGGCTCAATCCTGCTATTGGTTAAATCTGATAAGGAACCGGGAGCAGTGAAACTTTTGTCAATGAAAGAAGCAGGCTTCCTTCCCCAAAACAGGACCTTTCCTCCACGTGAGGAAAATGTTTCTATCACTTTCCAGGCTGATGCGGAAAGAACATCCGATGATGGGATAACCAATGTTTCATATCTTTGACCGCTTTTATTTTCCAGATAGCCGGGACCTATGGTCAGTGCTTCCGTAAAAGCATCATCGTTTATGTAGTCAAAATCTCGTTGATGAGTTAACAGCTGTTGGGTGAGGGCGACGATATCCTTATAAACTTCATTGTTACCCAGCCACATAGTAGATGTGGGGTAATACATGGCAATCCGTGCTCCCGGCTTCCCCTGGCTCATCAGGTAAGTGGTGCGATTCGTATATTCATTCAGGCCTTTCATACCGGGATCACTCATCCAATTGCGATGTTTGGACCCTGCCAGCCAGAACATGAATTCAAAGAAGTTAATCCCACGGGCAATTTGATGATCTACAACAAATTTGGCTTGGGGAATGGTGGGAGAGATGTGGTAAGCTGCAAAACTTTCGCTGAATGCTCTAGGTTTTCCATAAACATGAGCTACAGATGAGGCTAGTTTGGGGAAATCATTAAGGGTACCGGGCCATATTTGGTTCCAGATTGCATCTACTCCGGGTATTTGAACTTTACTTAAATTCCGGAAATAATCTCCTTCAGCTTTAACACATGCGGGCATTTCATGTTCTTTGTTAAGATGGGTAATGTGGGCTACTCCATTAGCAGCACACCAATCGGCCTGTAATTTGAAAAAGTGGGTGGCGAACAAGCTGGACCAGACATCCCAATAATCGGCTTTTACCCTTTGTTCCTGTATGGTGGGCGAAGCGGTAAAAAAGGAGGCCAGATAGGGAGTCGGATCGTACCCTTTTGTTTCTTTGAATGTTTGGACAATGGAAGGAGTCCAAGGTAAATGTGCATAATCGGGCTCATCTCCCCGGAAACCAAGTACGGTAGTACCCAGCTCTTTACCAAGATATTTTTTATACTGTTCGTGTGTCCAATCAATGAATTGTTGTACGGCAATAGGGTTCAGATAATCACACAGAGAATTAGTGGCATCTTTACCGCCATTGGGATTATTAACGGCTCGGGTTACGGCCGTCCGAAAGTCGCTTTTGACCAATAGGACCTTCCAGTCATCCAGTCCGGCGTTGAAACTTATTTCACCATTATTAATTGCTACAGTTCTGTTAGGAGCACCGGATGTACTGACGGCTACCGCACTGATGATTTCCGGTGCTATTTTATGGTTTGTCATTACTTCTCCCCGTTTTATCTGTATGGTATCACCTATCACAAGAGCTTGCATTCTCAAATCGGGACGTTCCTGTGAGAATTTTCCTCCTGCAAATCCGCTGGGATATTTTCCTTCATCAATAATCCAGACTTTCATACCTCGCTTTTTGGCTTCAAGTACTCCGGTACGAATCGCTTTAAACCATTCTTCGGAAAGATATTTGAAGGGTAGTTTGTAACCTGCTTCAAATATTACGGCACGGAATCCTTTCTTTTTGATAGAATCCAAGTCATTGCAAATAGTCTTTTTATCCATTTTCCCTTCCCAACCCCATATTACATGGTTGGCAAATTCCACAGGAGGTTCTGCAAATTGTTGTTCTAGACAGGAAAGGGGCGTTTCATGAATGCCTTGCCAGGATTTTATTTCATTTTCTGCGAGTATAAAGTTGAAATAAAAAAGGGAAGCAATGAGTAATAGTATCTTTTGCATGATGTTTATGATTAGGGTTGAATTTTATATGCATAAGGGCGCATCAAAGCGCCCCTACAGCAAAAGGATATCCGTTACAGTTTTTAGAGGAATCCTTCATGCTAATTTTAATATTATTCTCCTAAATAATAGGAGGGGACAGGAGCTTGTGGATATCCCATGGAACGATGAGCTACATAACTTCTATATATTCCGTCTTGCATCAATGTGGTGCGACGGTCTTTTGCCGGAAGATTGGTTGTGTAGATACGTATTTCACCGGGCAATGCGGTGATTATTTCTTCACGCCAGTCTCCATATAAGTCTGCAATCATTAAGATATCACCTTCAATTCCTTGTGTCAGTGTTTCTCCTTTCCATTTTACAATACTTAGTGAACGACCGTTTGAAGAGGAACTTGCCCCCCATCGGTTATCGTCCCCTTTGAATGTTTCGCGCAATAAGTCACCGTCCCACCAGGCCCAATTACGGCAGGAGGGCACTTCCTCATTTTTACCTAAAGGTTTACCGTCAGCTGAAAGTAGATATTTGTCTGTGCTGCCTCCTTTACGGTCTTCGCTGGCAAAACATTCCAGACCTTTGTGGACCGGATCAAAATCAGCAACCATCCCATCGCCTACATGGAATGTCTTATGACCGATATTCCATACCGGTTGTCCTGTTCTGGCATCCACAACACAAACGCCACGTCCGTTCTCGTGCCAAGGTTCCAGACAAAGGAACACTTCCATACCCGGACGATCCGGGTCGATATCAGTCAGATAGATTTTATCAGGGTGTCCTAGTCCGGTAGACCATAGTAAAGTCCCGTTATCATCAAGCACGCATGAGCCTAACAGAATTTCATCTTTTCCATCTTCATCCACATCACCACATACCATATTATGGGAACCCATGCTTCTTACTACGGGATTTTCTTCATCGCCGTCCCATCGCCATGCACGTTCCAGTTTGTTATCTTTCAGCTGCCATGCATCTACAGTCATCAGTTTGTAAGTGCCACGACATGCCAATATATAAGGGGTCTTGCCGTCCAGATAGGCCATTCCTATTTGGTTACGGTTCTGCCGGACCAGATTTCCATACCTATCATTCCGTTCAGGCCAGTTCACGCGGGCAATTTCTTTTCCGGTCATTCCATCCCATACACTTAGATACTCCTCACCGGAGTCTACCCGTCCTTTTTCATTTCGTTTGGTTGTTTCCGGAGCTGTTTTTAAGGCAATTTCTGCTTTGCCATCTCCATTGAAGTCATATGCGATGAAAGGGGAGTACCAAACACCGGGCTCGATACCTTGTCCTAAATCTTTAGACCATAAAAAAGTGCCGTCACTTAAATAAGCCTCAATTTGATAAGTTGAACCATCCAAAGTACCGGGCATTCCGGGATCCACATTTTTTTCCGGGGTGCGGATGATATAATCGTAAATGCCATCCCCGTTCAAATCAGCAACGGCTATTTTGCCTGCTTTTATATTACGGTTCAATTTAATGGACTGATAGTTTCTCAATAAAGAACAGTCCACATCCAATTTGGAAGATGTGTCAATTACTTTTTTCTTTTTATCTAATGCACAGATCCAATAGGTTGCTTTTCCAGAAACGGGAGTCTGGTCAACAAAGTCACAGGTGTTTTTAATTGGATTTTTTGATAAACGCTGTGTCTTGCCGTTTGCAGAACGGTAGAGGTGGAAGGAAGTGTCAGTTCCATCTTGTTCCAATAGTCTCCAACTGAGGTAGATACCTTTCCCGTTTGCAGATGGAGTGGCCGTTAATCCTCTGTCTAATTTTTCTTTTACTCTTTCTGTTGCAAAACCTTTGATTTCCGGTTTGGGCTCATGGCGTGGTTCTAGTATTTCATAATAATATGTACGTTCACGCAAGTCTTGGGCTGTCATGCTTGTTGATATGCTAAGCAATAGTGGTACTGAGCATAATCCTATAAGTAGGTTCTTGTTTTTCATCATTGATTTATATATTAATTATTTGTTTTTAAAATATTTGTCAGCAAAGCGAAGGAATTGTTCCCAATCGTATGGAAGAACAGCATGAGGTCCTTTGCGATTGTGGTATGCGATAGGGCCATTCATGTAAGGTGTATCTACGGGAGGCATTTCTTCACAACCTATTCCGCCCAAACCATAGAGGGCATATACAGGTTCAGCTCCTTTACCTCCTAGAAATTCACCTTTTTGGTCGGACCAGTTGTCTTCTTCTGCACTGGCTATATATATAGGTCTTGGAGCAATTAGGGCAACAAGTTCGTGCTGGTCGAAAGGTAAGTATTTTTCCCTGTCATTAAATTGTTTGTAATTACCACAGAACCAATGAGGAAAACGTACATTCATAGCTTCTACAGTCTCACCGAAACAACGACGTGAGATGGCAACTCCACAACATCCCGAATTCCCGGATATGACTAAAGCAAAACGCGGATCGGAGGCTCCGGCCCAGACAGCGGTTTTGCCAAGACGAGAATGACCTATCACGGCAACTTTTTTAGCATCCACTTTTTTGTCTGTTTCCAGATAATCCATGGCACGGCTCATGCCCCATGCCCAAGCTGCAATGGAACCCCATTGATCCGGATCTGGGAAATTCTGCCCTTTCTCGTAATAATAAGGATGCACACCATTTTGGAAGTCATCGTCAAAATCGGGATCCACATCATTATAACAGAAAGTGGCCAGACCATATCCGTGTTCCAAAATTTTATCAAGCTGCCAGGATTTGTCCATTGATCCCCTGAAAGATCTTTTCTTCATTTTTTCATCTGTTATTTCGGGGACAGATAAATCGGGATCATCATATATCGTGTAATTGGGCATGAAGCTGATGCCTAGAAAAACCGGAATTTTTCCTGATACATGATTAGGAAGATACAGTTGCAAGTCGATGTGGGGCCCCTGTGGATCGTCTGTTAATTGGATGGTTATTTCTTTCCGGGTGGCACGTCCGTTCAGAGCTTTTTCATTGATCCGACTGACTGTACAAGGCAGTTTGTGTTTTAATACAGGTGCTTTGCCAAACATATAAGTCGTGAACAGGTTTAAAATTTCGGGGCGGCGTTTTTGCTCCCATTGTTCCTTGGTCTGAACCATTTCTCCGTCGTGGCACATTAATACGGAAGGTAAGGTATATTGCGGAACCTTACTTTCATCATAATTAGCTAATTTGGCATAGTCTTTTCTAGGAGATTTTCCATTTTGGGCGTCAGTATAAGTTATACTCAAGAGGAGCATAATCCATATCATTATGTTTTTCATAAGATCCAGTTTTTATAGAAGTTTGATAACGATTTTTTATAATTAAATTTGTCTTACACCTTTCGGAAGTTTTACTTTGGTTGCGATTTTACCATCGGCTTTCTTCTCGTGGCTGACTTCTATCACGCCCCAAGGGGTGGGATAAGTACCTTTGGCCCATTCTAATTTACCCAAGTGTGGCTCAATACTGATCTGCTTGCGTTCCACGTCCACGATTTTTATACCTAATACATGATCTGACAGCCATGTGGTAGGTCCTGAAGACCACCCGTGGCAAAGGCTGTGACGGAATCCGGGATAGCAATAGGCGCCGAAATCGCCATGTATGTCTTTTTTTCCGGCTGGAACAGGTTCGTCTATAGGAGCGGCATTAGGAATCCAGTCCAGATTGAAATCTTCCCAAAACGTGGTTGCTCCCAAATCCAGCATGGCCCCCCAGAAAGTATTAATGATATCTATTGCTTTCTCATACTCACCTGCTTTGGCTAATGCTTCCAACATATAATACCCGTAAAAAGTGGAAAAACCTTTTCCACCGCCTACAGAGACAACTTCATCGCAAGCCTGTTGGGGATCCATCAATCCGGTGATGGCCATTAATGAAGCTGCCTGTTTCAGATTGTTGTGAGGTAATATCTTTTTTTTCATCCGGTTGATAATGTCCAGACATAATTGAGCATCAGAGGTGTTGCCAAGTTTTAAAGACAATTGATGCGCATCTTGCATGGCCCATACGATCAGTGCGCGATAGCCTGCCTCAACTCCGGCTTTATTTCCGCTGGATGGCCAGTCCAAAAAGCGGGCAGGTGCTAACGTTTCATTTCCCGCATCATCCACTTTTCCGTTTATCAGATGGATTAATCCGCTGATATAGTCGGAATGTTTCTTTAAAAAATCAATATCTCCGGTCTGGTGATACCATTCATATTGGTTGATCAGATACCATAGGCTGTATGCACTCATGCCATTCATCCAATCGGGTAAAGGAAATTGTTTGCAGGCCAGGTCCAGACTGTTGGGAATCACCTCATTGTATCCGAAAACACGGCTGATGGTCATTAATTCAGGATGCATATCGCCCAGCCAGACTACCCGGTCACGTTTGATGCCATCCCATAAAAACTCCTGCATGTTCAAGTGGACAGTATAGGCTCCGGTAATCCATATTTTGTTTAAACGTTGGTCGTTGCATTCAAAAGACCCCAGATAGGGAATATCACGGTAGCGCAGGATAGCTGAAATTTCTTTTAAAGAGATAGTAGCGTTGTTTTGCAGCAAGTCGAGGCGGACAAAGCGGAAACCGGTATTGCCTATTTCAATCATGCCGTCACGGGGAATTTCCATGATGATATCACGTTTGGCATGATCGTCTGTTGAAAATCCCACTTTCCATTCGGAATTTGAAGTGCTACTGTTAGCTTCTCCAACAGATTCTCCGAAACGTATCCTTACCAAAGAAGGTTCCCTACGGCTGGAACTGCCCATGACGAGCTTTAATCCTCCATGCAGTTCACTGCCGAAATCCAGTAATAAGGATGCCTTCTCTGTTTCAGTAGAAGTCATTATGCAACATTTTTTTCTGTTCATCTCCGATTGGCCGTTTCCACGCTCTAACAAATAGTGTTCGTCTTTTATTAGATTATTCTTACATCCTGCGTATTTGGTAACAATACGTTTGGGGGTGATGTAAGCACGGTTCATGATATCTTTGGTCATTCTTTGTGAGGCATCGCTTTGTAGGGTGGGAGGGATACCTGCATATAGAAGTGCGGGTAGCAGAACGAATGCAATTATGCTTTTTCTGATTGTTGGTAATAGTTCCATAGTATCTTTGATTTTTGATTTATGCAAATATAGACGAAGAAGGTGTCTTACCTATGGAATTTTATTCATTTACATGGAATATTGTTCATCTTCTTTCTGTTCTTTTTCCATATACGGATAACAATCTTTATTCATCTTGTTGGATTTGTATTGGATTTTAGTTATTGATTTTTTGGGGGGCTGACAGATAGATTCTTTATATGAAAAGAAATGAGTGAATGAACTGTACAGAACTTGTTGATATCACCTTTCTTTTATAATCCATATTCCTTCAAAAAAAGGAGCCTCACCTCGTAGCTTTCCTTCTTTTGTTTTATATAGCCGTGCGCTCACTATATCGTTGATTTGTATTATATAAATATCTCCTTCTTTTGTGTAGTGGCTTGTCAGAACCAATGGTCCTGGTGCGACAAATCGGCATAGCGTGTCGTTCAGGAAATCTATGTAATCTATTTGTGGATTGCCATCTACAAGTTCATAGCGTATAGTTTTTTGTTGTTTGCATCCCGCTATTAACAAGAATAGTGTAGTGAAGCATATAAACCGACCGATTTTTTTCATTATAAAATAAGTATTTATGGTGTGGAAAATAGGGGAGTACAGAATCCGGTACTCCCCTTATTAATTATTGACTGCAAAAATCTAGTCTGTTAATAGCCTGGATTCTGCATTGCGGCTTTTTCTTCATCACTTAAATTCGTACCGTCTTCATGTTGAAGTTGGTCTAAGAATGTTTGTGGAATAGGACGAAGCAAATGTTTGTCTGCTATATTGGCAGCTGCTTCCGGATTGAATAATTTAGCACGTTGAACCAAAGTCTTGGTACGGCTTAATTCTTCCCAGCGGTTCCATTCACCTAGGCATTCGCGGGTACGTTCGTTTAAAATGAAATTGATCAAACGGTCTTTGTCCCCATTTACGCCCATAGCTGATAGAATAGCTTCATCCTCGGCCGGTAATGATGAATAACTTGAAATTTGCAGACTGGAAGCATCTGTAGTGCGTTCTATACCAGTTGAAAGATAGTAAGTGTTCTTTTGAAGGAAAGAAGCCTTGAATGCCTCTGTGTTATTGATTTTGGTACCATTGGCATCTTTGCATTTACCTAAAGTGCTTAGTGCGGTTGAATTATCTTCGTCACCACCTGCGCTTTTCAAGAAAGCCATAGAACCATCGGTGTAGTATTCGCGATCTTCACCATTTTTCCATTCGGCACGTGCACGGAGCTGGTTGATGGTAGAGATAGCATCCTGGAAGTTACCGGAACGTACTTGAGCTTCCGCTTTTATCAGATAAGTTTCGCCTGTACGGGCCATAATGACATCACGATGTGCGTCCCCTTTTTCTGCTGTACGCGAGCCGTCATCAGTTTTATTGATACCACAGAAGACATTGGACTGTGCTGGATTTCCGCTAACACCATAGGTGTTCAATACATATTGACCACCGGCATATACAGGGAACACATTCGGCACCCATTTATTTGTTTCGGGGTTTACAAAGGAGTGGGCTATACCACCACGACCTACTGTTCCATAATCGGAGTTTGTGGCGTCTTTAAAACGGTTGTCACTTTTTTTATTAAGAATAAAGATGATGCCTTGGTCGCCTAGTGTTGGAACCTGATCGGCTGTAATACCGTTTGTAGCCACTACATCATCTGCTTTCGATGCAATATTATTCAATCCGTAGACAGTTTTGAATGTTTTCCACATACGTGAGTCATTCACATTGTCAAAGATAGCATAAGCGTATTCTGTAGGGCGGCAACGTTGGAAGTCCATACCACCAATATATTGGCCACGTTGTGTCCAACCACCGGAGAAGTTGGAGAATTGTGGGTTGAAGTAACTATAAGTACGGTTTCCGAAACGTCCGGTTGCCGAAGAAGTGTGTTGGCATGACATTAATATTTCATTAGACTCCTCGGCTTTGCAGTCTATACCGGTCCATTTGGCGTAAAGGTTATTATAATCACTTTCTAACGGACATTTTGAGATGACTTCATCGCATAACGTAATCGCTTTTTTCAAATCAGCATCAGCAGGATAACTTGAGTTCCAGTCGCTGCAACGTTCAGACTGACGGTACAGCAAAGCTTTTGCCAGGAAGTGTGCTGCTGTGTATTTAGTCCATGTACCTGTACCACGCCATCTGTCTGTAGGCAGTTTGTCGTAAGCGTTCTGCAAGTCATCAATCACTTGGTTTAATGTTTCTTCTGCAGAAGCGCGAGTAAAGGTTCTGACCACACCTTCAGTAACTTGGGTTTGCAGAACCACACCACCATATTGTGCGAAAAGACGATAGTAGTTATATCCACGTAGGAAATAAGCTTCACCCAAGCATTTTTCACGGACTTCCGCATCAGTAACATAGTCAGCTGATGCGATAACTTGATTGGCAGAAGCGATGCCGTAATACATCTGATCCCAAAGAGCTGATATACCCGGACAGTTATTGTTGGCCGCTCCGTTTGCTTTTGTACAGTCCAATGGGTTCAGACGGCTGTCATAAGTGTTCCATGGTTCTGCCGTCAGGTCAGAGCCGTTTGTGAATTCATCAGTGCCGTAAAGGGTAATACCATACGCCCATTCATAACCGAAATGCCAACGGATGTTACCGTACAGTGCGGTAGCCAGATCTTGAATGCCCTGTGACGTTTTGAAATAATCAGTGGTATAGGATGACTTGTTTTTTTCATCTAGGAAACTATCGCTACAAGAACTGAAACCGGCAGTCATTGCGACAGACAGGGCAGCTGTGAATAATGTATATTTTAAATTTTTCATTTTAAAAACAGTTTAATGTGTTATTATCAAATTAGAAACCAACTTGTAAACCGAAAGTAAAGCCTCTATTGTAATAAGTAGTGCCTAAGTCCAGATCCATAAAATCTACTGAAGAATAGAGGTTGCCTATATTCTTAGCTTGTGCATATAATTTAAGAGAACTGATTCCGATGTTCTTTAATGCTTTGGAATTGAAGTTATAACCTAAAGAAATGTTACGGATCTTGATGAATGAGGCATCTTTAAAGCCTAGCAGACTTGAATAAGCATCACCACCTGCTGTACTGTAAATCGGTTTTTGATAATCAGCACCAGTGTTGTCCGGAGTCCAATAGCTTATTTCACGTTGGTTGTACATACCGTATTGGCCTTCACCACCCGTATCAACCATATAACCAAATCGTCCGTTTAGCTCGATACCTAGTTCAAGACCTTTATAGTTGAATGTATTGCTCCATCCCAGTACCCATTTAGGATTTTTGTTGCCAAGAATAATACGGTCATTACTGTCTATAATATAGTTACCATCCTGATCAACTGGTTTAACCATACCTGCTTCAAATTTATGTCCGTTGGCATTGAATTTAGCCATTTCTGCCGCATCACTTTCCTGCCACAGACCATCGCTGGCAGTACCATAGAAAACATTGATTGACTCACCAATGAACCAGGCATTGGAAATGTCATCCTGCTTGCCGTTGGCAAGTTCTACGATTTCATCTTTTTGATAGGCTGCATTGATAGTGGAACTCCATTCAAAGTCTTTGGTTTGTATGGGAACCAAGTTCAGAGATAAGTCAACACCGAAGTTTTTTGTTTTACCTACATTGGCATAAGTAGAATTAAAGCCGGTTAAGGTTGGAATAGTCATGCTTAATAATAAGTCATTGGTGTTAGAGTGATAAATATCCATTGAACCGCTGATACGTCCATTCAAGAAACTGAAATCTACACCATAGTTATATTGTGTTGTCTTTTCCCAACCTAAATCTTTATTTGCCATTTTTACTTGAGAAGAAGTGTAATAAGGTTCATTTGTAGCATAAGCAGGTGTTAGAGTAGAGCCAAAAGGTACATAGAATGACTGGATATTACCTAATGTAGAATATGCACTTACAGCTGAGTTACCTGTTGTTCCCAAACCGAAACGAAGCTTTAACTGGTTTATCCAAGAAATATCTTTCATGAAGTCTTCTTGGTCAATGCGCCAGCCCAAGGCGGCAGAAGGGAAGAAACTCCATTTGTGTCCGTCTGCTAATACAGAAGAACCGTCATAACGTCCGGATACAGTCAATAAATAACGGTCGTTGTATGCGTAGTTTATACGTGCCATGTATGATGCCAGCTGATTTTCAGACATACCGGTACTCATACCAGCACCATAAGTTGCTGCATCTGTAATGTCTACACTGCCCATGTTGTACCATTCAAAATTCTCATTAGGAATGGCGTTAGCACTTTCGGAACCACTTTCTTTATTATATTTGGAAGCTGATTGCAATAAGGTTACGCCTAAGTTATGTTTGCCGAATGTCTTGTTATAGTTGATCTGATTATCCAGTGTCCATGACAAGTAACGATCTGTTGCATATTTAGCATAGTTTTTTGAGCCCATTTTCACGGCAGAGTCTTTGCTGATAAAAATACCTTGACGATAGTGGCGGAAATCAGGACCGAAAGAGATTTTATAGCTTAGTCCCTCTAGTGGTGCCCATATTTTTCCAAAATCAAATTGTCCGTAAAAGCTGCCTAGTGCACGGAAAGTTTGGCGGTTATCGGTTGACTTATTCCATTCGTCAATCACAGTATAGACATTGGTGGTGGAGCCACAGGGGTTGGTAATGATATTGCCTTCTTCATCATAAGGAACACCAAAGCGTGGAATAGCTTTTGCCGCGCTATATATATCAACAGGGCCCGAGCCTGAAGATTGTCCGGTACGGGAATAACCATAGTCTTGAACCGCCCACGAACCGTTGATAGATCCGCCCATTTTAAACCAAGGTTTTACTTGTAAATCGACAGACATTGAGAAATTATAACGTTCATATTCCTGTCCTTTCTGAGTACCTTGATTATTTAGATAACCAATAGAGAAGAAAGCTTGTGCAGTTTCGTTACCGCCACTACCACTGATGGTATGTTCATGTGTGATACCTGTTTGGGTCACTATGTCTGCCCAGTCGGTATCTGTTACTCTACTTCCATCCCAAGTACCGTTATTCCAACCTTTATTTACATTTGCCAAAGCAGTGGGATCGCCTGATGCCGCAAAATAAATTTGGTCTTTGTCATAGTTAGGTTGGTCACCGCGAGGGTTGTTTACCGGATCTGAGTTATAATAAGCCCAACGGCGCCAGGTAATATAATCGCTTGCACTCATGGCAGGTGATTTGTCTTTCAGGGTTTCTAGTGTGACAGAACCTGAGTAGTTTAAAGCGAGTCTGCCTGCTTTACCGCGTTTGGTGGTTATCAATATGACACCATTGGCACCACGAGAACCGTAAATAGCTGTAGAAGAGGCATCCTTTAAGATATCAATGGATTCTATGTCACGCGGATTGATCGTTTCAATTCCTCCAGCACTCAAGGGAACTCCATCTACTACATACAGAGGGTCTGATGATGCGCTGATAGATCGGTTACCACGAATACGGATTGATCCTACAGTACCCGGACGTTCACTTGAGGTGATATCTACACCGGCAGCTTTGCCTTGTAAGGCTTCAAAAGCATTGTTCACAGGTCTTGTATTCAATTCTTCAGAACCCACACGTGCCATAGCACCAGTCACATCACTTTTTTTCTGAACGCCATAGCCAACCACTACCACTTCATCCAGTGTTTCGGTATCCTCCTCCAAGATTATCTTAACGGTAGATTGTCCTTTCACTTGGATATCTACGGTCTTGTACCCCACGAAACTTACTTGGATCGTTCCATTATCAGGAACATTCTGAAGTGTGAACTTACCATCAAAGTCGGTAATTGTACCATTGGTAGTACCTTTCACCACCACACTGGCACCGATTACAGACTCACCTGTCTTGTCAAGGACAGTACCCGAAACGGTTTTGCTCTGTGCAAAGGCCCCTACAGCCAATACGGATAACAAAGCAACGAAGAAAAGCCGCTGGAACTTCTCCAGACAACTCAACAGACTTGAATTCTTTCTGTCTTTCATACTTTAATTATTAAGTTAAACAAAAGTTAGTTTTCTATTCTCTCAGGAGAAATAGGTCTCCTACCTGTGAAAAAGTGTTGCAAATATATGCGCGAATATTAAAAAAGCCAATGTAGGATTGTACAAAAGCATGGAATTTTCCGTCTTTTCAACTGAAAAATAGTACAAACTTCTGTGAACAATCTCAAAATGGATAGTTTCAAGAGCATTTTTGTTATACAAGAGTGCTTTTATTTCTGATTGTTACTTTAATATTGTATTGTAAAACGTATAAACTAAAATTTGAATATGGCTAATCTTTCAATAGTAATTGTACCTGCTAAAAAATTATCTAACGGTAGACATAGAGTCAGGATCGCAGTGGCTCATCGTTCACAAACGAGATATATTTCAACCCAATTCATTTTGGATTCTGCAAATCAAATGAAAAATGGACGAGTAGTAAAACATGAAAATGCAGCTAATATAAATGCTTGTTTGCGCAAGTTGATTAATGAATACGAAGAGATTCTTTCGTCTATTCATTATCAGTCGAATATTTCATGCACTGAATTGATACATGTTATAACTCGGGAACAACAAAAAAAAGGAATAACCTTTAATACGGTAGTGAAAGAATATCTTTCAATGATGGAAGCAGACGATCGTAAAAAATCACATAAATTATATAATATTGCTTGTGCAAAGTTCCTTAAACATATGAAAGGTGATTTTCCTTTGGTACAACTCAGTCCGACACATATACAAAGTTTCGCTGATGTAATGAAGGCTGAAGGATTAAAAGAAACTTCTATCAGAATTTACCTCACTTTAATAAAAGTAATATTGAACTATGCCAGGAAAATGAATTATGTAACTTATTTAGTTCATCCTTTTGTTTTATTTAAAATGCCAGTTAGTAATATCAGAGAACTAGATCTGTCCGTTGATGAATTAAAAAAAATACGTGATGTGAAATTATTCAAGTCTGTGCATATCATGGCTCGAGATATATTTATGTTAACTTATTATTTAGGTGGTATTAATCTAAGAGACCTAATGGAGTATGATTTCACTAAAGGGAACTGTATGAGATATATAAGACATAAAACCCGTAATAGCAAAAAAAATGAAAATGAAATAGCTTTCACTATCCAGCCAGAAGCACAGACAATTATTGAACGATATATTTCTGAAAATGGGAAATTAGTTTTTGGCAAATATGAATCTTATGAAAAAGTATATAGTTTGGTCTTTAGACATATAGGGAAGGTGACTGATCTGGCAGGCATAAATAGAAAGGTTTCATATTATTCTGCAAGAAAAACATTTGCACAACATGGTTATGATATAGGTATCGAAATAGAAAAAATAGAATATTGTATTGGTCATAGTATGAAAAACAATCGTCCTATATTTAATTATATACGAATAATGCAAGAACACGCCGATAAAGTTTTTAGAGAAATCTTCGATCAATTGCTTAAATAGTCAATGTTATTATATATGCATAAATGTCTTTCATATCATGTAAATGTTATTATTGTATTACCTTAAAAAGTAAGTGTGGTTCATAAATCAAGCAAATGCACTTAGACAGCTGATAAAGTACACTTACTTTTTGGAGATATTTTTTAAGTTCAAGTCAGGATATAAACTACTCCATATAAATTTGAGAGCAAAGTAAAATATTTCATAAATACTAACTAAAAGAGTTTTTTTTCCAACAGCAATAAGAGCACTTTATATTCTCTATTATTGTATCATCTATATTATAAAATTCGATGAAATGGGCTTTTTTTGATACTTTCAATTTTATATATCAAGTTAACTTTTGTTTAACTTAATAATTAAAGTATGAAAGACAGAAAGAATTCAAGTCTGTTGAGTTGTCTGGAGAAGTTCCAGCGGCTTTTCTTCGTTGCTTTGTTATCCGTATTGGCTGTAGGGGCCTTTGCACAGAGCAAAACCGTTTCGGGTACTGTCCTTGACAAGACAGGTGAGTCTGTAATCGGTGCCAGTGTGGTGGTGAAAGGTACTACCAATGGTACTATTACTGACTTTGATGGTAAGTTCACATTGACCAATGTTCCGGAAAGTGGAACTATTGAAATTAGTTTTGTGGGGTACAAGACAGTAAATGTTGCGGTGAAAGGACAATCTACCATTAAAGTAATTTTGGAGGAAGATACAGAAACATTAGAGGAAGTGGTAGTGGTTGGTTATGGTGTTCAGAAAAAAAGTGATGTGACTGGTGCTTTGACCCAAGTAAGTTCCAAAACGATTCGTGAGCGTCCCGTTCAGAATGCTTTACAGGCTATGCAAGGAAAAGCTGCTGGTGTACAAATCACTTCAAATAATCGTCCGGGTGAGTTGGGGGATGTTCGTATTCGTGGTAGTCGTTCTTTGAATGCAAGTAATGATCCTCTTTATGTGATTGATGGTATTCCTATGTCTGTTGGCTCTATGGCAGATGTCAATCCTAATGATATTGAGTCCATGGAAATTTTAAAAGATGCTTCTGCTACTGCTATTTATGGTTCGCGTGGTGCTAATGGAGTTATTCTTATCACAACTAAAAAAGGTAAAACAGGCAAGGTGACTATTAATTATGATGGTACAGTATCTTTTTCTAAGATTCATTCAATGACAGATTGGATGAATTCTGGTGAATTGATAGACTGGAACCGTCAGGCCAATGTCAATGCGGGAGCTTATACTGGTAAGTATGGTAATGCTCCAGATCCTGATATTGATGGTGATGCTTATTTTGGGGGTGTTTCTCAGTATCCTTATCTACGTCCTGTTTTTAATGCTGCTTTTCAATTTAATGCTGATGGAACTCCTGTATTACGTGATGCAACACAATATGAAAAAGAAGTATTAGGATATGCTGATAGAGTTCCTGTTTATAATTCGGCTAATATTCCTACTACTCCTTGGACTGATTATGTAACACGTACTTCATTGACACATAATCATCAGATTTCATTATCGGCTGGTACGGAAAAATCAAAGTTATATATGTCTTTGGCATATTTGGATCAGGAATCTCCGATGAAAGATCAGGATTATAAACGTTATACAGTTAATATGAATGGTGAGATTCAGGCTACAGAGTTTTTGAAGGTGGGGATGGGTATCAATGCTAGTCATTCTATCAAAAATTATGGTATTGTCAGCAACTTTTCGAATACAACAGCTAAAGATTCTTATGGTTTGGCTACCAGTTTGATGCCATATGCTCCAGCTTTTGATGAAAATGGAAAAATATTAAGTCCGGATGATGGTCCGTCACGACATAATGTGTTGCTTAATATTGATGAAGCTTTGAATGAAACCCGTTATTATGGTTTTATGCTCAGCTCGTTTGCAGAGTTGGATTTTGGTAAGATTTGGACTCCATTAGAGGGGGTAAAATGGCGTACTAATTTCGGAACGCAATATCGTAATTCTCGTGAGGGAAGTTATTATGGAGATAAATTTACTAATCCTTTGGGATATGCTTCTACCGAACCGAATGTAGCTTATAACAATCATAACCAAAAACTTGCATGGACATTGGAAAACATGATTTTTTATAACAAAACATTCAATAAAATTCATACTGTTGGTTTGACGTTGATGCAGTCGGCTGAATATTATCGTACGGAAGGTTTGGATGCACGTGCTTATGAATCTAAATTCCCTACAGCTTTGTGGTATAGTATTGGTGATTCTAATAAAGCTAAATTGGGTGCTGGGTCATCCTTTAACGAGCAACAGCGTGCTTCTTATATGGCCCGTTTAAACTATAATTTGATGGATCGATATTTGTTAACTGTTACTGGGCGTTGGGATGGTGCTTCTATGCTGGCAGCAGGAAACAAATGGGATTTTTTCCCATCAGCAGCTTTGGCATGGAAAATGAATGAAGAGAATTTTATGAAAAATATTGGTTGGTTGAATTCTTTGAAATTACGTGTGGGCTATGGTGTAACAGGTAATGCTTCTATTAACTCTTATCAGACTGCAGGATCTATGGTATCCCAATGGGCCAATAAACCTTTTGGACAGGGTGGAATCACGACTAATACGACTGGTGCTAAAGCCTCGGTATTGCCTAATCGTAATTTAGGTTGGGAAAAGACAGCTTCTACCAACTTTGGTGTTGATTTTGGTTTCTTGAATAATCGTATTACTGGTAGTGTGGAATATTATATAGCTAATACATCAGATTTGTTGTTGAATCGTTCTATTCCTCTGATGACTGGTTATACTCAAATTTTGACAAATGTTGGTAAGACACAGAACAAAGGACTTGAGATAACTTTGTCAACGACTAATATTCAGACGGAAGATTTTACTTGGAAAACTGACTTTACTTTTTCTACTAATAGATCCAAAATCGTAGAATTGGCTGATGGTAAGGTGGACGATCCTACCAATGGTTGGTTTATTGGCAAACCTATGGATGAGATTTGGACATATAAGTACGATCGTTTGTGGCAGGATACTCCTGAGGACAGAAGAATGTTGGCTATTTATAAAGCAAAAGGAAATGGTATTACTATGTTCCCTGGTATGGCTAAATTAGTAGACCAGGAATTTATAGAGGTTCCGGAAGGTACGGAAGGATCAAAAACAGTGACATTGGAAGATGGATCAAAAGTGACTTATATGGATAATGGTTTTGGCAAGTTTGACAAGGATGATTATCATTTCCAAGGTTCGTTTACTCCGAAGTGGGAAGGAGGTTTTACTACTACATTCATTTACAAGAATTGGCAGTTGAATGCTTTCTTTTACGGACGTTTTGGTAATATGTATTATGGATTGATGCAAACTTATGGACGTCGGGTAGAAAATGATACATGGAGTCCTGAAAATACAGATGCTAAATTTCCACAGCCACGTGCTGGAGGAGAATCATTTACCGATTATAAAGAATATATGAATTATACCAAAGGAAATATGGTGGCTGTTCGTAATATTGCATTATCTTATACTTTCCCGGAAAAATGGCTGGGTAAAATTGGTGCCAATAGTTGTCAGATCTATGGTCAAGTATTGAATCCGTTTATTTGGGGTGGTGATTTAGTAAAAGCTGGAATTAATCCTGACGATACAACTGGTTGGGGAGCTGAAGGTGGACGCAGTAACGGTACATATAAATATATTGGCGGCCAAACTAATAATACAGTATTGACCCGTAGTTTTGTAATTGGTCTGAGACTTGGATTTTAATTATTAAAAATAGAGATGTAAATTATGAAAAAGTATATATTGTGTTCTGTAATTGCATTAGGAAGTCTTTCTTGTACTGACAGTTTTTTAGAAGAAAAAATGGTTTCTACCATTACGCAGGATTATTTTGAAACAGAGCAAGGATTGGAACAATTGATTGTAGGGACTTACGATGCTTTGCGTGTGACTAAACAGTATGAACAAGGTCCTTCCACTTTTATGTCTGGTGTGGATAACTTTACAAATAAGACTCCTAATCGTGGCATGTATTCGCCTAGTGAGTGGAATGCTACTGGGCGGTTTGCTAATTGGGCAAATTCTCTGTGTGGGGAGAATTCTAAATCACTGTTGGGATTTTATCCGATTATTAATAATTGTAACCGTGCCATATTGTCTATTCGTGAAGGAAAGGCATTGGGTAAGTTTGCTACTGATGCGGAGTATGCAGCGAGGTCTTTAAGCGAGGCTTTATTTAATCGCGCTTATTCTGTTTATATTATGAGTACAATGTATGGTGCTATTTATGTACCCCAAGGATATACAACAGAACTCCCTTCCAATTATAACTATATGCGTCAAAGTGTTCCTGGTATTTATAGTATGTTGATAGGTGATCTACGTTATGCTTATGATCATTTGCCTGATGTTAGCGAACAGAATCTGAGTGCTGATTTTGGACGGGCCACTAAGGGAGCCGCTGCTCATTTTTTGGCAAAGTTATATTTACAGCGTGCGCAGGCTGAAAAATTTGGAACAGCAGAGTATGGGGTAGATGTAAATGGTAATGTTGATACTAGCAATCCGAAGTCATATCTTGGTATGTTATATAAAGGTAAGGGAACTGCTGATTTGGATTCATGTATTTATTATGCTTCTGCAGTTATTGATAATGGTTATTATGAATTGGAGTCAGATTTTGGCAAGTTGTTCAGTCATCCTTTGAATGATTATTCTAATGAAAATAGCCGTGAATTAATTCTTTCATGTGTATATGGTCCTGTAGGTAGTGCTGATAATGGCCGTTTTGGTAATCGTTTGCCTTACTTTTTTGGTGGGGATTATGCTAACGCATCTTGGGGAATTCCTGAATTCTGCTGGGAATATCCCACAAAATCAGCATCACGTGTAGGCTATACAAATGATTTTGGTTTTGATCTTTATGTAAATAAGCAAGCCGATTCACGTTATCAAAAGTCTTTCCATGTGGAATATGTGACGGCACTACGTGGTGGAGATTCTAATTCCAGTCCGGCTGCTAATAAAGATTATTATGCTTATAATAATAGCAGCAATGCTACTTATGAATGGACGGCAGAGATGGCTGACTATTTTAATGAGCATATTCTTCCTGGTTATAATCGTGCTTCGTGGAGAGGTCGTCAAGCCGTAGCTGGAGAACATAAAATGGGTACTGGTGATTTGGCTTTCGCTTATGTGGAAAACACGAAAGAAACAGCAATTGATATAAAAGAAGCATTGGCTCAGCCTTTTGTCCTGATTGCCCGTTGGATTAAAGATGGCAGTAAATATTACTATCGTGTTCCATATCAAGCTAGTGGCAAAAGTTATACTTATAATGATAAGAGTTATGGTGGCTTAGATAAATTTGGTTCTACTGTTTGTCCTGCTACTGTGAAATATGATGAACCTAATCGCAGTAACTATACTCATTATGAGTCTGGACGTGATGTACCTTTATTCCGTTTGGCTGAAACTTATTTGCTTCGTGCTGAAGCTTATGGACGTAAGGGGAATTATAATGCGGCTATAGATGATATAAATAAAGTACGTGCCCGTGCAGCGTTCAAGGCTGGTGAAACTCGTGCAGAAGTTCTTGCACGTTTGCAGCCTGGATATGAAAAACTGACACAGGCAGAACAGCAATGGCCGTATGAAGTGGAGAAAGATATGACATCCACGATGTTGGTTGATGAATCTTATTGGGATGGTGGTTCGGCAAATTCCAAAGCCGAAATGTATCCGGAAACAGCTACTACGACTGAAGACCGTTTTGTGAATTTCATTTTAAATGAATTGGCACGTGAGTTGAATCAAGAGATGGTTTATTATGAGAATTTGCATCATTCAGGGTGGCAAGCTGATCGTATAATCTATCATGATCAATTAGCTTCACCTAAACAAGGGTTGTGGGATAATTCCGATAATTTGATTAATGGTATTGGGCAGACAGGTAATGGTATGGGAATGTTTGAACCGTATTTTACTTTTAAGCCTTTTGCCCAGACTATGCTTGACTTGCTTACAGATGAAAATGGTGTGTTGTTAGATGAAGCTGCTAAGAAAGCTTACCAGAATTATGGTTATTGAGATGCCGCTGTAGGTGTTTAATATTTATAGTAAAAGTGGAAAGAGTTATTATTACTTTTTCCACTTTTTTTATGGGAGCAGTATATCAGTGAAAAAATCTAGGATATATAGAGAATAGTTGGTTTAAAGTGAACAATTAACCATATAAATGGATAAAATTCTATTTGATATAATTTCTCTCATGCATAAATTTGTCGTATCAGATAAAAAATGACATGCTATGAGAAAGACATTTTTAGCTATTACATTATTTTTAGCTTTTAGTAAAGCCGCATTGGCTCAGTTTGGAAACTGCACTGCATCGGAAATGCGGACTTATGTAGATAGTGCGACCGGCAATACTATCACTATGTTGACCGACACGATGAAGAATGACCGTTTTCTTTATCAGACTGATCCCATGTGGACGGCTGATGGCAAATACTTATTGTTCAGGTCTTCCAGCCGTGGAAATGACAAAGAGGTGGAAAGTACGCTTCCTAACGGAGAAAAACGTAAATGGACTCCTACACAGATTTACTTTATTGAAATGGCCACCGGTAAGATTATTCAAGCTACGGAAGGACCGAACTTGGGCAGTGCTTTTTTGGCTAATAAAACGAATCGTATGTTTGTCAGCCGGAAAGAAAAAGAAAACTGGAACATGTATGTAATGGACTTGAATAAATTCTTTGCCGATGTAAAACAAGGAAAAGTAGGTAAACCATCCGCTTATGAAACTTTCATAGGAACTTTCCCCACTGAGATGGGACGTCCGGGAGGATATGCTGTGGATTGTAATGATGATTATGCCTACATAACTGTTGAGCGTGAGGGTACGGAAGAGGAAAAGGAACGTATGATGAAAAACGCTTTCCTGCCTGAAAGTAACCAGCCGGTAAAGATAAAGCCAACTCTTTGCGGAATTCGTAAAATGAATCTCAGTACGGGAGAAGTAACTAAGGTTATTGATACGGAGTTTAAAACAGGACATATACAAGCCAGCCGTTTTACTCCGGGTGAAATCGTTTTTTGTAACGAAACCGGTGGCGATGCCCATCAGCGTATGTGGTTTTGCACGGCAGATGGAACAGTCTTTAAACCTTTATATAAAGAAACTCCGCTAGATTGGGTGACTCATGAAACTTTTGCAACCAAAGATTTTGTATATTTCAATATCTTAGGATTTCAGCCGCGTCTTCGCAAACAGGCAAGTGGTATTGTGCGTATCAATTTGCGTACGGATGATGTAGAGTTGATAGGGCAGGTGGAATTAGAAAAAGACCGCCAAGCGATTGACGGCCAATTGGTAGGAAGAGGTTTCTGGCATTGTAATGCCAGCCGTGATAATAAATGGGCTGCCGGAGATACTTTTGGAGGAAATGTATGGTTGGTTAATGTACAGACCGGGGAGCGTCATTGGTTGGCGTCGGATACCAAGATGAAACCGGATCATGCACATCCCAGCTTTAGTCCGGATGGTACGAAAGTTCTTTTCCAATCCGGACATTTTACAAATGGAAAAAGATTGAATTTAATGATGGTGGATATTTCATCCTTTAAATAAAGTAAGGTTGGATATGAAAAATACACGTAAGATATTATTTTCCGCAGCTTTGTTGTCTTCAGGGCTTACGATGGCCCAGACTACAACGGCAGAGAAATCGCCCAATGTTATTTATATTATGGCGGATGATTTGGGAATAGGTGATTTGGGATGCTATGGTCAGCGTCAGATTAAGACACCGAATATTGATGGGATAGCTCAGAACGGGATGAAGTTTATGCAGCATTATTCCGGTTCTACGGTCAGTGCTCCGTCCCGTTGTGCTCTGATTACAGGAAAGCATATGGGACATGCCGCAATCAGAGGAAATGCAAAAGTGGCAGGTTCGGATGGATTGTTATATGAAACTCCGCTTCCTGCCGGTGAAGTTACCGTAGCCGATATTTTTAAAACAAAGAATTATGTTACCGGATGTGTAGGCAAATGGGGAATGGGAGGACCGGGTACGGAAGGTATGCCCGGCAAACATGGTTTTGATTATTTCTACGGTTATCTGGGGCAACGTTTTGCTCATAGTTATTACCCTGAGTTTTTGCATGAGAATGAGCAGAAGATTATGCTGGATGGGAAATATTATTCGCATGACTTGATGTTGGAAAAGGCTTTGAATTTTATTGATGAAAATGCGCAGAAACCTTTCTTCCTTTATTTTTCACCGACCATACCCCATGCGGATCTTGATATAATGGGGGAAGCGATGACGGAGTATGAGGGGGAATTTTGTGAAACTCCTTTTGGAGGAAGCAGAGACGGTTATAAATCGCAGCAAACTCCGCGTGCGGCGTATGCGGCGATGGTTACTTATTTGGATAAAAGTGTGGGTTTGATTATTAAAGAGTTGAAAGAGAAAGGTTTGTATGATCATACGATCATTGTTTTTACTTCCGATAATGGAGTCCATTCGGAGGGAGGGCACGATCCATCTTATTTTGACAGTAATGGTCCGTTCAGAGGCCAGAAAAGAGATTTATATGAAGGAGGTATCCGTACTCCGTTCGTCATTCAATGGCCGGGAGTTATTCCACAAGGGGTAGTTACCAATCATATTTCTGCATTTTGGGATTTTTTGCCTACTATAGGTGAATTGGTGCAGGCGGATATTCCTCAAAATATTGATGGTATATCTTATTTGCCTACTCTTACGGGAAAAGGTACTCAGAAGGAGCATGATTGTATTTATTATGAGTTCTTTGAATTTGGAGGAAAGCAATCTATTATGACACCTGATGGTTGGAAGTTGGTGAGACTGGAAGTTAGTGATTCGTCTAAAACTTATGAAGAATTGTATAACATTTATACAGATCCGGCAGAAACTACTAATGTGATAAAGCAATATCCTGATGTGGCAAGGAAATTAAAGAATATGATAGGTGGTCAACGTGTTGAAAATGCCCGTTTCCATTTTTAAACAAGTAAGATTTATGAAGCAATCCTTATTTTTAAAGAAATGCAGTAAGTTCTGTTATGTACTTTTTGCAGTTTGTGGCTGTTTGGCTTGTACACAGAATCAGAAGATTGAATGGCCGCAAGTGACTAACGAGACCAAGCCTTGGACGCGATGGTGGTGGGAAGGCAATGCGGTCAGGACTACTGACTTGGATACGGTTATGCGTAAGTACCAGGAGGCAAATCTGGGTGGATTAGAGATCACTCCTATTTATGGAATACATGGTTATGAGGACCGCTTTAAAGATTTTCTTTCTTCGGAATGGGTTGATTTGTTTCTGTATACTTTGCAGGAAGCAAAGCAGTTGGGGTTAGGAATTGATTTGGCTAATGCTTCGGGATGGCCGTTTGGAGGACCTTGGGTTACTCCCGAAGATGCGTGCAAGACGGTGGGTTATAAAACTTATCAATTGAAAGAAGGCGAACAATTAGGTGAACCTGTCCGATATAAGGAAGAAGGCTTTGTCAGATTGGCAGGGCATACTCCGGTAAAACTGGAGGATTTGAAAGAACCAGTCAGTGCGAATGCTGATTTACAGACATTGGCATTGGATCAGGTACGATATAAAAAGGAACTGCCTTTGATTATAGTGACCGCTAATAGTGATAAAGGTGAATGTCTCGACTTGACTTCAAAAATAAAGCCGGATGGTACATTGGACTGGACGGCTCCTCAAGGTGACTGGACTATTTGCGCTCTGTTCCAAGGTCATCATGGAAAAATGGTAGAACGTGCAGGGCCTGGTGGTGAAGGTGATGTGATAGATCATTTTTCAGCTTCGGCCATTGATCATTATCTCAGTAAATTCGATGAGGCTTTTAAAGGACAGGATATCAGTTATCTGAGGTATTATTTTAATGACTCTTATGAAGTGGACGATGCAAGAGGCGAGTCAAATTGGACTCCTGCTTTTTTTGACGAATTCCAAAAATATAGGGGATATGACTTGCGTCAGCACTTACCTGCATTGTTAGGTATGGACACACCGGATAAGAATGCAAGGGTGTTGTATGATTATAGACAAACCATAAACGATTTATTGATAAATCATTATTCTATTCGTTGGCAACATTGGGCGGCAAAACAAGGAAAGGGTATAAGGAATCAGGCTCATGGTTCTCCTGCCAATATTCTGGATTTGTATGCAGTGAGTGATGTGCCCGAAATAGAGGGGCGTGATTTGGTCAGTATAAAAGCAGCTCCGTCTGTAGCTCATACGGAAGGAAAGAAACTCTCATCTTCAGAAAGTGCGACTTGGCTGGATGAACATTTTCAATCGAATCTGGGAGATGTAAAGAAAGCGCTTGACCTTTTCTTTTTGGGTGGGGTGAATCATATTTTTTATCATGGCACTTGTTTCAGTCCGCAGGAGGCTCCCTGGCCGGGATGGTTATTTTATGCGGCAGTCCATTTTAATCCGAATAATCCGTTCTGGGAGGATTTTAAATATTTGAATCAGTATGTTACTCGCGTGCAGTCATTTTTACAGGATGGTACTCCAGATAATGATGTTCTTTTATATTATAACATAGCCGATGTAATGTCTGAACAAGGAAACAGAAGTCTTCAGCATTTTAGCGGATTGGATCGTAATATGTTGGAATCTTCAGTTAGAGAAAGTGCAGTTACTTTAACAGAGAATGGTTATGCGTGGGATATGATTTCTGACAAGCAACTTCTTAAAACTAATATTGAGAAAGAAATGATTGTAACGCCTGGTGCCGCATATAAAACCGTTCTTGTTTCGGTGGCGCAATATATTCCTTATGAAACAATGGAAAAACTGATGGCTTTGGCTGATGAAGGTGCTACTGTTGTGTTTTATAAGGGAATTCCTCAAAATATGGCCGGAATGATTCTTTCGGAAGAAAAACAGGCTCATTTTAAAGAAATGCTGGATGCTCTGGACTTTCATGCTGAAGGTGCTGTTAAATGTGCTCGTGTAGGTAAGGGGAAGATTTGTTTGTCAGATGATATTAATGCTCTGATGAATGAGGCGAATGTGGGTGCCGAGAAAATGTATCAAGCAGGTCTGCAATGTATCCGAAGAAATAGTGCGACGGGAAAATATTACTTTATAGAAAATAGCAGCGACCGTAAAATAGAGGATTGGATTCCACTTCGTACAGAAGCTCGGAGTGCGGCGATTTTCAATCCAATGACCGGTGCCAGTGGTTTGGCTGCTATGAAACGCAATGACGGGGAAACAGATGTTTACCTAGAATTGAATCCGGGTGAAACTGTCATTGTATCAACTTCCGGTCAGAATTTTACAGGAGATGCCTATGCTTATTATCAAAATGCAGGTGAGCCAAATCCTGTTTCCGGAAATTGGACTGTTTCTTTTGTTCAAGGAGGTCCTCAACTTCCTGCTTCTATAACGGTTGATAGTTTGGGCTCATGGACTGATTTTGTAGGGGATGAATATAAAGCTTTTTCTGGAACAGCCGTTTATACGACTACTATAAATAAGGTGCCTGTAGCGGATGTGATCAAATTGGATCTTGGCTCTGTAGCGGAAAATGCATCTGTCTATTTGAATGGAGATTATATCGGTACAGTGATTGACTCTCCTTATCAATTGTATATCCCTGCTGAAAAATTCAAAGGACAGGATGAGTTAGTTGTCAGAGTAGCCAACTCTATGGCGAATCGAATTGCTTATATGGATAAGAAGGGAGTGGACTGGAAGATTTTCTATAATGTAAATATGTCTGCAAGAAAAAAGGAAAATGTGAAAAATGGTATCTTTGATGCTTCTGATTGGGAACCAAAATCTTCAGGACTATTGGGACCTGTAACGTTGACTCCGGCTATGGTGAAGCAATGAATTATATAGTCCTGATGTTGCAACCTATAGAATAAATGTTTCAGGGTGTTTGTGTAATATGTTGAGTATTAATGTAATATGTGAATATGCGCAACATGAATACCCTGAAATTTCGTTTTGAACGAATTTCTATATAAATGTATCTTATTCTATGGTAGGCAAGAGGACTTTATGCTAGTTTTGCAACAAACAATTTGAGATAGCTATGAGAAACAAAATTCTTTTATTTTTATTGACTTTTATAGGAATAAGTCAGATTGCGGCAGCATCATCTGTCCGTGATAAATACAATTTTAATTCTGAATGGTTACTTTATGTTGGCGATACACCGGAAGCCAAAGAGGTACGTTTCCAGGATACGGATTGGAAGAAAGTAACATTACCCCGTCCTTTTAATGAAGATGAAGCTTTTCGTTTGAGTATAGAACAACTGACAGATACTGTGATGTGGTATCGTAAACATTTCCGTCTGCCTGCCGATAGCAAGAACAAAAAAGTCTTTGTTGAATTTGAAGGGGTTCGTCAAGGAGCTGATTTTTATATCAATGGCGAATATATCGGCTTGCATGAAAATGGTGCGATGGCTGTAGGTTTCGATTTGACTCCTTATATTAAATATGGACAAGAGAATGTAATGGCGGTCCGCATTGATAACAATTGGAATTATAAGGAACGTGCTACCGGCACCAAATATCAATGGAGTGACCGTAATTTCAACGCCAATTATGGAGGTATACCAAAGAATGTATGGCTTCATGTTACTGATAAACTTTATCAGACACTTCCCTTGTACAGTAATTTAAAAACTACCGGTGTCTATATCTATGCGGAAGATATCCGTGTGAAGTCTCGTAAGGCTGTGGTTCATGCGGAGTCTGAAATAAAAAATGAATATAATCGGGATAAGAAAGTCGCTTATAAGGTTGAAGTGTTTGATCGTGACGGGAAAAGCATAAAAAGTTTTGAGGGTACTCAGACGGTAGTAAAACCGGGTGAAACTGCGACTTTGGAAGCTTCGGCAGAAATAGACGGACTTCATTTCTGGAGTTGGGGATACGGATATTTGTACACAGTAAAAACCAGTTTATGGGTGGATGGCAGAAAAGTAGATGAAGTGGCTACCCGTACCGGTTTCCGTAAAACTCGTTTCGGCAAAGGAATGATTTGGTTGAATGACCGGGTGATTCAGATGAAAGGTTTTGCACAGCGTACCAGTAATGAATGGCCGGGAGTCGGTATGAGTGTTCCTGCATGGCTGAGTGATTATAGCAACGGTCTGATGGTGGAAGATAATGCCAACTTGGTTCGTTGGATGCATATCACCCCTTGGAAGCAGGATATTGAATCGTGTGACCGTGTCGGATTGATTCAGGCGATGCAGGCCGGTGATGCAGAAAAGGACCGTGAAGGCCGTCAATGGGAACAACGTACAGAATTGATGCGTGATGCCATTATTTACAACCGTAATAATCCGAGTATTTTATTCTATGAATGTGGAAACGAATCAATCAGTCGTGAACACATGATAGAAATGAAAGCGATTCGTGATAAGTATGACCCTCATGGAGGCCGTGCCATCGGTTCCCGTGAAATGCTTGATATTCGTGAAGCCGAATATGGTGGCGAGATGCTTTATATCAATAAGAGCAAACATCATCCGATGTGGGCCATGGAATACTGCCGTGATGAAGGTCTGCGCAAATATTGGGATGAATATTCTTATCCATATCATAAAAATGGGGAAGGAAATAATTCATTCCGTTCTGCAATGACTAATAAGGTCCAGAAAAAGGTGGATGCCCGTGCTTATAATCACAATCAGGATTCCTTTACTATTGAGAATGTGATTCGTTGGTTTGATTATTGGCGTGAACGCCCGGGTACAGGTGACCGTGTCAGCTCAGGAGGTGTGAAAATCATCTTCTCGGATACGAATACACATTATCGTGGTGTGGAGAATTATCGTCGTAGTGGTGTGACAGATGCCATGCGTATCCCTAAAGATCCTTTCTATGCACATCAGGTGATGTGGGACGGATGGGTGGATATAGAGAATCCCCGTATTCATATCGTTGGTCATTGGAACTATAAAGAAGATGTGGTTAAACCTGTTTATGTGGTATCCAGTGCTGAAAAAGTGGAATTGTTCCTGAATGGTAAATCTTTAGGAAACGGTCAAAGAGATTATCATTTCTTGTATACTTTCAAAGATGTGGCATTTGTTCCGGGCAAGTTGGAAGCTGTAGGGTATGATAAGAATGGAAAAGAATGTTGCCGCGCTGAATTGCAGACTGCCGGCAAGCCGGAACAGATTAAACTTAGTGTGATTCAAAGTCCTAAAGGCTGGAAAGCGGATGGAGCTGATATGGTATTGCTTCAAGTGGAAGTGATGGATAAAGATGGCAGACGTTGCCCGCTGGCTAATGATCTGATACATTTTGACGTAGAGGGACCGGCTGAATGGCGTGGTGGAATAGCACAGGGCAAAGATAATTATATTCTTTCAAAAGATTTGCCTGTAGAATGTGGAATCAACCGGGCTTTGATACGCTCTCTTACGACTCCGGGAGCAGTTCGTATAACAGCCAAGGCTGATGGATTGCAATCTGCCGAAATCAGTCTTTCTTCCGCACCGGTTGAAGTGAAGAATGGCTTGAGTAACTATATTCCGGGAGATGAACTGGAGGGCAGGCTGACCCGTGGAGAAACTCCGTTGACTCCTTCTTACAAAGATACGAAAGTCGATGTGAATATCTTATCGGCGGTTGCCGGAGCCAACCAGGATGAAACGATAAAAAGTTTCGATGATAATGAATTGAGTGAATGGAAGAATGATGGCAGACTGAACAGTGCATGGATAACTTATAGTTTGGAACGTGCGGCCCGTGTGGATGAAATTTGCATGAAACTTACCGGTTGGCGTTTGCGTAGCTATCCTTTGGAAATATATGCAGGTGATGAACTGATTTGGAGTGGTGAGACTGAAAAGAGTTTGGGATATATCCACCTGAATGTAAAACCTGTATTGACAAATGAGATAACCATTCGTTTGAAAGGTGCCAGCAAGGAAGGTGACGGTTTCGGACAAATTGTAGAGGTTGCTGCGCCTGCTGCGGGTGAATTGGATTTGTTTAAGGCAAAAAATGGCGATAAAACCAATCACGAGTTACGCATTGTTGAAATTGAGTTTAAAGAGAATTTGTGGCAATAGAGATGTGGATATTTTTTAGAGGTAAAGATTGATAGACAGGAGTTTCTTTTTTAAGTAGATAGGCGGGGAAACTCCCCGCTTGTATTAAGGTTTTATAAATTGTTAGATGAAACATTGGGTTATGATGAATATGCTTCTGCTTGTCGGAAGCATATTCGCTTTCTCCCAACCTTATAGTGGAGAAAAGCTTTCAAGAGGATTGATTGGAATTCCTACAGAGGAAGGAATGTATTTTAGCTGGCGCATGACCTTGGAGGATGCAGCCGGATTACAATTTGATTTATACCGTAGTTCCGGTGGAGGTGCGGAGGTAAAATTAAATAAAGAACCGATAGATCGGACTTCCGATTTTTTAGACCGTACGGTTGATTATACGGTGGATAATCGTTGGACTTTAAAAGCAACTACCGGGGAAGTCGCTACCTGGACCCGTTTGAAGGGAGAGAAACGGAATCCTTATTTAAGTATTCCTGTTTGTAAACCGGAGGACGGAGAAATAGCAGGTGAATCATTCACTTATACAGCTAATGATTGTAGTGTAGGTGATCTGGATGGTGATGGAGAGTATGAGATTATTTTAAAATGGTCTCCTTCTAATTCAAAGCGACCGCCACAACGTGGCTTTACCGGTAATACCTATTTGGACGCATATAAAATGGATGGAAGAAGATTGTGGCGTATTGATTTGGGACCGAATGTACGTTCCGGAGCAGCCACTACTAATTTCTTGGTTTTTGATTTTGATGGAGATGGATGTGCGGAAATCTGTTGTAAGACAGGAGATGGTACTGTCGATGGGCTGGGACATCGGATAGGAGATGCCCAAGCCGACTGGAGGACATGGGATAAAAAAAGTCCTACGTATGGTAAGATAGTAAATGGCCCGGAATACCTCACGGTTTTTGAGGGACGTACCGGAAAAGAACTGGATTCGAAAGAATATATTCCAACCCGTTATCCCTTGGATGGTTGGGGAGGTGTCGGTGGCAATTGTGGTAATGATAATACTGGTGGTCGTTCAGACCGTTTTACAGCTGGAGTAGCTTTTCTGGATGGAAAAACGCCTTCACCTATCATGGTAAGAGGATGGTACGGACGGACGGTGGTGGCTGCATGGACTTTTACAAACGGGGCATTGAAACATACATGGACTTTTGATAGTGCGGCACCGGGGTGGGAGGCCTATTCGGGCATGGGAAATCATAGTGTGACCGTAGCGGATTTTGATGGTGATGGTTGTGATGAAATCTGTGTGGGGGCTATGACTGTAGACCATGATGGTAAAGGACTGTTTACTACGGGCTTGCGTCACGGTGATGCTTTACATGCCGGACGTTTTATTCCTTCCCGTCAAGGTATGCAGGTTTTTGGCGTGCATGAAAATGAAGGCGATAATGAAATTGTAAAGCGTACTCCTGCCGTAGCTATGTTTGATGGAGCGACCGGAGAAATTATCTGGCAGGATGGTTTGGGACAAGATGCCGGTCGTGGAGTAGCTGCTGATATTGATCCGCGTTATGATGGAGCAGAGTGTTGGTGCAATATAGGAGGTTTGAGAAGAGGGGATACCGGAGAAATAATCAGTAATAGAAAGCCTGACTCCTGTAATTTTACCATTTATTGGGACGCTGATCCCTTAGCGGAATTACTGGATCATGTTTCCATCAGTAAATGGAATTGGAATGCGGAAAGTACAGATTTATTATTGAAAGCCGAGGGAGTTGTTTCCAATAATGGAACAAAAGGTAATCCGTGTTTGTCGGGTGATATTTTAGGAGATTGGCGAGAAGAGGTCATTTGGCCTTCCGAAGACCAGACGGAATTACGTATTTATTCTACTACCATACCGGCTGTGGACAGACGTGCCACATGGATGAATGACCGTCAGTACAGGTTGGCGATAGCTTGGCAGAATGTAGCGTATAACCAACCGCCGCACCCTAGTTTCTAGCCTTGTCGCTACTCTGATTAGGATATATGTACTATTGGTTGAACGAATAAACAGGAAAATGAATGAATTTCTATTCTCCGGTTTGTTCGTTCATCTTATTTTTGTGAGAAATTTGAAATGCAATAAAAGAAAAACACTATAAATGTCATGAAAGGAAACAAACTTTGTTTATGCTTTTTGTTAGCTGCCGGAGTAGGATTGGGAGCACATGCTCAAAATAAAATAGCTGCTCCGATGAAGGATGTGAATCAAGTCGTTGATAATACACTTGATAGTTTGAATGTGGCGCGTTCCGCCCGTCCTGTTTCAGGTTCCAGCCGGAAAGGGGATAATCCGGTGTTGTTCCTTGTTGGAAATTCAACGATGCGTACCGGTACGTTGGGCAATGGAAATAACGGTCAATGGGGATGGGGATATTTTGAACACGAGTATTTTGATGAAAATAAGATAACCGTTGAAAATCACGCATTGGGAGGAACCAGCAGCCGTACTTTTTATAACCGGTTATGGCCTGATGTCTTGAAAGGAGTTCGTAAAGGTGACTGGGTTATCATAGAATTGGGACATAATGACAATGGTCCGTACGATAGTGGCCGTGCCCGTGCCTCTATTCCGGGAATTGGCAAAGACAGTCTGAATGTGACTATTAAAGAGACAGGAGCAAAAGAGACCGTATATACGTATGGGGAATATATGCGTCGTTTTATTCATGATGTGAAGAAAAAAGGCGCTCATCCTATTTTGATGTCCCTGACTCCTCGCAACGCTTGGGAAGATGCAGACAGCACTATTATTACCCGGGTAAATCAGACATTTGGATTATGGGCGAAGCAGGTAGCTAAAAAAGCGAGAGTTCCTTTTATTGATCTGAATGATATCTCGGCACGCAAATTTGAGAAATTCGGCAAAGAAAAAGTAAAGTATATGTTCTATCTGGACCGCATTCACACAAGTGCTTTTGGCGCACGTGTCAATGCAGAATCAGCAGCCGAAGGAATCCGTAATTATAAAGGGTTGGAACTGGCTCGTTATTTGAAACCGGTAGAAAAAGATACGGTTACGGGGGCTACCCGTAAAAAGGGGAATCCTGTATTGTTTACGGTGGGAGACAGTACTGTGAAGAATGCCGATAAAGATGAAAAGGGTATGTGGGGATGGGGAAGTGTTATTCACGAACTGTTTGACACGGAAAGGATCTCTGTAGAGAATCATGCGAAAGCGGGCCGCAGTGCGCGTACTTATTTAGATGAAGGGCGTTGGGATAAAATCTATCATGCACTTCAGCCGGGAGATTTTGTTTTGATACAATTCGGACATAATGATGCAGGTGACATAAACACAGGGAAAGCGCGTGCGGAATTACCCGGTTCAGGAAATGAAAGCAAGGTCTTCAAAATGGAGAAAACCGGCAGCTATCAAGTGGTTTATTCTTTCGGCTGGTATTTGCGTAAGTTTATTATGGATGTAAAAGAAAAGGGAGCTGTTCCTATTGTCCTGAGTCATACACCCCGCAATAAGTTTGATAATGGTGAGATAGAGCGCAATACCAGTTCTTTTGGTAAATGGACGCGTGAAGCGGCAGAAGCGGCCGGGGCTTATTTTATAGATTTGAATAAAATATCAGGAGACAAGCTCCAGGATATGGGATACAATCAAGGTTTGCGTGTAGTAGGAACGTATTTCAATCATGACCATACCCATACCTCTTTGAAAGGTGCCCGTATGAATGCCCGGAGTATTGCTGACGGGCTGAAAGCTACGGACTGTCCGTTAAAAGACTTTTTAAAGTAAATGAAAACAAAACAACATCGTATGAAAAATCTGTTTCTGTTTTTATTTCTATTAGTTGTCTTTACGTCAAAGGCACAGGATAATAGGGTTTCCGGTTTAAATTCCCGTCAGTTTACTAAATACTGGAAGGTTGAATCGGAATCGCCTGATTATAAAGTAACGTTTCAGGGAGATACCGCTGAGATAGTATCTCCCAAGGGATTGACTCTCTGGAGAAAAGAGAAAATGAGTGGAAAAGTGACCATTGAATATGATGCATGTGTGGTGGTGGAGTCGGATGGAGATCGTCTGAGTGATTTGAACTGCTTCTGGATGGCATCAGACCCTCAATATCCCGATAATTTATGGAAGCGAGAAAAATGGCGTAGCGGTATATTCCTGAATTGTTATTCTTTACAGCTTTACTATTTGGGATATGGTGGCAATCATAACTCTACTACACGTTTCCGTCGTTATGATGGGGATGAGTCGGGTATTACAAATCCTAAAGCCCGTCCTGCTATTCTAAAGGAATATACGGATGCCGGACATTTGCTGAAGCCGAATCATTGGTATCACATCAAAATTACCAACGAGAACAATAGGGTTAGTTATTACATAGACGGTGAGCGTTTGGTGGATTTCAGGGATGCTGAACCGTTACGGGAAGGCTGGTTTGGTTTTCGTACCACTTTGTCGCGTACTCGTATTACAAATTTCAGTTATGAATGCTCATCGCAAGAAGCGGCTGCTGTTCCTTTGCAATGGATTGGTGAAACTCCCCGTCAGGATAAGGCCGTAAGTTTCGGAGTGCCTTTTGATAAAGGGGAAGTTTTTCCGGAAAACAAGTTACGGCTATCTGCAGAGAGTGGTGAGGATATTCCTATTGATACCTGGACTTTGGCTTATTGGCCGGATGGTTCTGTAAAGTGGGGAGGAATAGCTGGAGTTATTCCTGCCGGAACAGAAAAACTGACTCTGGAAAAGGCGGTAAAGAAATCTAAAGCGAAATCCAAACTGCCGGATACAGATAAAAAGAAGTCCGTTTCTGTTACAGAAACATCACAGGGTATTCATATCTCTACCGGAGTCATTTCAGCATATATACCTCGTCAAGGCGAATTTTTGATAGATAGTCTGTTATATAAAGGTGTGAAAGTAGGAGAAAAGGCTAGGCTTATCTGCCATACGCAAAGTGAACCGGTACTTGAAAGTACTTCTCAAGTTTCTTTCACTAATTATATAGGAGAACTGAAATCTGTGACTGTAGAGCGCGCCGGTTCTGTGCGTGCGCTTGTTAAATTGGAAGGGGTACACAAAAGTCCGAAGGGTCGTGAGTGGTTGCCCTTTGTGGTACGGCTTTATTTTTATGGTGGCAGTGAGCAAGTGAAAATGGTGCATAGCTTTGTATATGACGGAGATCAGAACAAAGATTTTATTCGCGCCTTGGGAGTTCGTTTTGATGTTCCTATGCGTGAGGCTTTATACAATCGCCATGTAGCTTTCTCTTGTGCCGATGGTGGAGTTTGGAGCGAGCCCGTTCAGCCTTTGGTGGGACGACGCATACTTACATTGGGTAAAACCGGAAATGGAGAATCTTCGTTACAGCAACAGCAGATGGAAGGAAAACGCATTCCTCCTTATGAAGCTTTTGACGAAAAGAACCGTGCTCTGCTTGATCATTGGGCTTCTTGGGACAGCTATCGTCTGTCCCAACTGACAGCGGATGCATTTTCAATCCGTAAACGTGCCAATGACAATAATCCTTGGATAGGTACTTTCTCCGGTACCCGTAGTGAGGGTTATGCCTTTGCCGGAGATATAACCGGAGGCATGGGGCTTGAGTTGCATGATTTCTGGCAGTCTTATCCGTCTTCTATTGAAATCTCGGATGCAAAAACTCCGGTGGCTGCTCTTACCGCATGGATATGGAGTCCGGATGCTGAGCCGATGGACTTGCGCCATTATGATAATGTGGCCCATGACTTGAATGCCAGTTACGAAGATGTGCAAGAGGGAATGAGCACTCCTTACGGGATTGCCCGTACAACGACTCTTACCTTGATACCTCAGGGCGGTTATAGCGGAAAGAAAGCTTTTGCAGAACAAGCTAAACAACTTGCCGGACCGGGAGTGCTGATGCCTGTACCTGACTATTTGCATGCCAAGCAGGCATTTGGTGTTTGGAGTCTTCCCGATCGTAGTACTCCTTTCCGTGCCCGGGTGGAAGACAGGTTGGATGCTTATATCAGCTTCTATCAAAAAGCGATAGAACAAAACAAATGGTATGGTTTCTGGAATTATGGGGATGTGATGCATGCATACGATCCTGTCCGCCATACCTGGCGTTATGACATCGGAGGTTTTGCTTGGGATAACACGGAACTGGCTTCTAATATGTGGCTATGGTATAATTTCCTGCGTACCGGACGTGCTGATATCTGGCGCATGGCAGAAGCCATGACCCGTCATACGGCGGAAGTGGATGTATATCATATCGGTCCGAATGCAGGATTGGGTAGCCGGCACAACGTCAGTCATTGGGGATGTGGAGCCAAAGAAGCACGGATCAGTCAGGCTGCCTGGAATCGTTTCTACTATTATCTTACTACGGACGACCGATGCGGTGATTTAATGACCGAAGTAAAAGATGCCGATCAGAAATTGTACACGCTGGACCCCATGCGTCTGGCGCAACCTCGCAGTCAGTATCCTTGTACGGCACCTGCACGTCTCCGCATCGGTCCCGACTGGTTGGCATACGCCGGAAACTGGATGACTGAATGGGAACGTACCGGCAATACGGTTTACCGTGACAAAATTATAGCCGGGATGAAAAGTATTGTGGCACTGCCCAACCGTATCTTTACAGGTCCGTTGGCTTTAGGTTATGATCCGGCTACAGGGATTATTACCAGCGAATGTGATCCCAAGTTAGAAAGTACAAATCATTTGATGACTATCATGGGAGGTTTTGAAGTCATGAATGAAATGATCCGTATGGTTGATTATCCCGAATGGAATGAGGCATGGCTTGATCTTGCCGCCCGTTATAAGCAGAAAGCATGGGAGTTAAGGAAAAATCGTTTCCGTATATCCCGTTTGTTGGGATATGCAGCCTATCATACCCGTAATGCAAAAATGGCGGAAGAGGCTTGGACTGATTTGTTTTCCCGCTTGGAACATACTCCGGCTCCACCTTTCCGTATAGAAACTGTTCTTCCGCCGGAAGTTCCCGCTCCTTTGGATGAATGTACAAGTATCAGTACCAATGATGCCGCCCTTTGGAGTCTGGATGCCATTTATATGCAGGAAGTGATTCCGGTGGATGGTATGAGATAGGATATTTTCGTATCTGTTTGATGATATCATTGTATAGCTTATCATCCTGAACATGAGTGAAGAATCTGTTTACAACAACTCTTTTATTGTTTACAGATTCTTCACTAATATTCAAAATAATAGAAATGACAGAATCATTATTCAACAATCCATTTTTCAATATTCCGTGTTTCAGCACTGAAGTTCACTCCTATTTTAAACAGTCTTCGTCCGTCTGTTTCAAAAGGAAGTGCGTAATGCTTGTCGTTAATCTGCTGTAAGGCTTCTTCCGCTGTTCCGTTCAGTTTAAACTCCATTATATAGATAAACTTGTCTGTCTGCAAAACGAGGTCTATGCGGCCCCTGCTGGTGTGATACTCCACTTTGACATAGAAACCTACCAGCTTAAAGATGATGAAAAGTACATTCTCGTAATGCAGTTCCTGTTCACGGATAATCTCGTATGTAGTGTCTGCAAAGAAGCTTTGCAGGCGTTGGAAGAAAGAATTGTAGTCGCCGGAACGTATTTCACGGACAAACTTTTATATCTCAAATGGAGATTCAACGTTGTTCATGCTGGTATAATAAGGTACAAGAAACTGTATGAACCCTTCTTCCACTTCTTTGTTTGGAAAGCCCAAATGATAGATACCGAACTCTTCATCATATCCTTTTATAGTAAGATATCCACTTTGATAGATAACAGGAATGGGACTGGTTGACTCCGAATCAATGCTGTTCAACACTTGGGCATTGGTCTCTTCGTGTGCCATCCGTTCCAGATTGTAATGATGTCTTTTTAGCAGTTCCACCAAGTAAGTAGGAGTCCCCGTCTCGAACCAGTAACTGCCAAATTCCTTGCGCTTGAAAGCATTGAGCAGACTGAACGGATTATACATGCCGATGGAGTTGTGGGTGAAGTGATAGCCATCATAATATTGTCTTAGTTTTTCGCAGAAGCTGTCATAGGTCATCTTTTGTACATCTGCAAATTCATGAAGTTCGGTTTCCAAATTCTTATGAATTTCTTTTTCGCTGATGCCACATAATTCTATATATTCATTCCACATCGAAATATCATCCAGGTTATTCAGATCACTGAATACACTTACTTTTCCAAACTTAGTTACTCCTGTCAGCATGGCGAATTTGATGCAGCCATCCTTGCTTTTCAATGCTCCGTAGAATGCTTTAAGTGTTTCGCGAAAACTATTTTGCAATTCTTTATTGCCGATGGCTTGCAACATGGGCTTGTCATATTCGTCTACCAGAATCACTACACGTTGGCCTGTTTGTTCATAAGCGCGCTGAATGGTGCCTTCAAAACGCATGGACAAGGAATCTTCGGCAGGCTCGCTTCCATATAGCTTTTCCCAGGTTACCAATGTACGGTTCAGTTTGCTTTCCAAACTTTGCGGACTATCATATTTCTGTGTATTCAGGTCAATGTGCAGTATGGGATATTTTGTCCAGTCCTTTTCCAGTTTTTCCATAGCCAGTCCTTGAAAAAGTTCCTTTTTCCCTTGGAAATAAGCTTCCAGAGTGGAGATAAGCAGGCTTTTTCCGAAGCGGCGTGGGCGGCTCAGGAAATAATAGCGTCCGGATTTCACCAATTGATAAATCAATGCTGTTTTATCAATATAGAAATAGCCATCCAGGCGGAGACTTTCAAAATTCTGTATACCGATAGGATAAATCTTATTGCCCATACTTTTTTGTTTTTAAATGATAACATACAAAGTTACTGATTTCCTTTTTATTTCCTGTATTTTCAGCGAATTCTTTTGGAATAATGTTTTGTTTTTAAGTAGGTATGTCACAGAGGGGAATACAGAAACTTTTCATCTTTTGTTCTCTCCTAAAAGGATTTTATGATCTTTTGTTTCTTAATTTATGTCGATGGTTGATGTGGATAAAGTATAATTTATGAGATACCTTATTAGAAATAATCAGTAACAGGCAAAAATGGGTTCATCTGAAGAAATTTATTGGGACATGGCAAAAAATAATAGAAAGTTGGACGCGAAAATGCCATCATGCCCTCATTTTTTGCCATAACTTATTTATAATGAACTGCTTATTAGTGGTGGTAGCATCGGTGTTAGTGAGGGCATTGCCCTCACTAACACCGATGCTTAAAAATAAATTATTCAGACTTTATCGCATGATACAAAGTACTTTTATTGCTGGCTTTTGGGGGAATGCTCAGCTTGCAGGGAATGCGTCTGGAATAATTTATATTGTTGATTTATAGTTCTTTTTATGCGTATGTCCTTTCGGGTAATTGAAAATCTTCATGAGCGGTCTCCCTTCTTCCTTCTTCTCTGAAGTAGCAGAAGAAAAGTGATATTTGAAAAACTGCTCCAAAGGCAAAATTTGCTCAAATTCGGTGTTGTTTTGCCACAATACCCTACTCTTTTTCATCATTCACCCCCTAACGTTCGTTCTTATAAAGCAGCTGCATGGCTTGTGAATCGAGTTGGTGGTAGTCTATGTGTGCATATTTCCCTGTCTCTTATTTCTTTTCTTTCTTTTCTTTTCCTACTTTTTATATGTTTGTAATTGCTTATCTACCTAGGTGGTTAAGTCTAACCACAAGAGTGGTTAAAGTTAACCACAAAGGTGACTAGACTTAATCACATCCGTGGTTATGGCGGATGCATTATATTTTTTACTATATTATTCCTTGTTATTTATTTGTTATATTGTTGATTATTAATGTGCTATTATTTGATTATGTCGATTGTTTTTCTTGTCTTTATAAGATATATTAAAACATAAACTAACATGAAAATTGGTATAATTGACCTTTGTAAACAAATAGAAGATCCTAGGATGAACCGCAAAAAAGTCCATAAAATGGAAACTATTATCTATATATCCATTGCTGCTGTAATCTGTGGCGCCCAATCCTGGAATGAGATTGAGGAATTTGGCAATGCGAAAATTGCTTTTTTCAAGAGTCGCATACCTGGCCTGGAGTTCATCCCCAGTCATGATACTTTTAACAGATTCTTCAGTATGATAAAGCCCGATTATTTTGAGTTGATCTTCCGTAATTGGGTAAAACAAGTCTGTCAGGAGGTGAAAGGCGTTGTAGCTATAGATGGCAAGCTCATGCGTGGTCCAAGCCAATGTGATGGAGAACATACTAGGGGAAAAGAAGGATTCAAATTATGGATGGTTTCCGCCTGGTCTGCCGCTAATGGAATTTCTTTAGGTCAGGTGAAAGTAGATGACAAAAGCAGTGAGATTACAGCTATTCCATTGTTGATTAACTCTTTGGAACTAAGTGGTTGTATTGTTACAATTGACGCGATGGGATGCCAGAAAGATATAACCCAGACCATTATTGAGCATGATGCAAATTATATTATCGCTATAAAGGAGAATAAGAAAAAAATTATCAACCGGCTAAACAAATCATTGACTATTATCAGGATAGAGATGAAATAATCAATAGAGTCATCAGGCATGTGTCGGAAAAATGCCGGACATGGAAGGATTGAGAAAAGAAACTGTACTGTAGTCAGTTATGGATCTATAATGGAGAAAATGTTCAAGAAGAAACTTGTGGGGTTGAAGTCTGTTGTTAAGGATAAAGTCGGAAAGAACAATAGTCGCAACAGGGGAATATACTCAAGAGGTCAGATACTATGTAACTTCACTTGATAATACCCGACCTGAGAAGATTGCATCTGCCATCAGGCAGCATTGGTCTATTGAGAATAATCTTCATTGGCAACTGGATGTTACCTTTCGAGAAGACTACAGTAAAAAGGTGAAAAATGCTGCCGGAAACTTTTCGGTGGCAACAAAGATGGCGCTTACCACACTTAAGAATGAGAAAACAACAAAAGGAAGTATGAATCTGAAAAGACTAAAAGCGGGATGGGATGAAAACTATTTGTCACAACTTTTGCAGGACAATAATTTTTAATGCGTCGGTCCTGTAGTTTGGTTGAGCAATCATGAAGGAACTTTGATGTAAACCTGTTCCTATCCTTGCGTAACTATATCCCTATGTTTGTATCGTATAATCGGGAGATATGCTTTGTGCTATCGGTATAAATCCGTAAAGGCTGCATTGGGCATGACATGGAAGAGAAAAAGCCTGAAAAACGGCTGTTTCTTGAATTTCGGGAAATAGATAAATATTAATGTATGTATCTGATAGTAAGTAATATACGTCTGTGTGAGAAAGTAAACACTGTGAGGGCATGAGGGCATTTATGAGAGCATAAAGATGATACACTCATAATATAGTGCATTGTTAATGAGATGATTATCATCGTTAATGAGGGCATGAGAGCATATTGTCTTCCAACTTGTTCTGCAAATCTGTATAAGAAATATGCCTCTTTGAAATCTATAGAGTTAGAAAAATTACTGTATTCTTAGGTTATAGATGTCTTTAGACGGATAGGGTAATATTTTATCGCACCTATTTTGTATTTTTGTAAAAAGGAGCGTTTTGTATGAAGAACATAATCAGAAAGATAAGAACCTACTATTCTGTTTCGGGGTAAAGCGTTGGGAACATTGACACAACTTTTGGAGAGGCATATATTCCCGGCAGAAACACTTCTTATCATCATATCAGTTATGAAGTGATAGGGTACAAGGATATAATAGGATGTACGGGTTCCTATTAAGGGGCAAAAAAGAATAGAAGTAAGGGTAAGTAGTCTTTTAATTCTTTCCGTAATTGTTTTAGTGCCTGTTGAATTCTGTAATCTACCGTTTTGGAAGATATATTCTGTGATTTCATTGAATGAAAATAGTAATTTAAAACAGAATCCCGGATACGAAAATTGATACTTAATGTGGGGAAGAGAAAATTCCTATATGCTCTTCCCTATATTTTTATAAATTTATTGTAAGTGTAAAAAGCACCGTAAATACGATAAATAATACAGGCTTTATGGACGAATTTCCATATTATTGTATCTTATTCTATGGAATCCAATCCTATTTCGTCTTATTTTTGCAATATTGAAAATAAAAACTATGAAATACAAAAAACTCATTTCTTTTCTAGCTTTCTTTTTAGCTGTTTTGTCAGTATATGGACAGAACCCTTTTATCTTGAAATCAGGTGAACCGGTGACTATTGCCTGTGGTAATTCAGAGGAAGAAGTTGTACATACAGCTTTGAATTTGCTCAATCGTGATGTAGAGTCTGTTTTTTCTACCCGCATAATCGTTACTCCGGAAAGTAAAAAAGGAATGATTATAGTCGGAACCATCGGACAAAGTGATTTGATCGATAAGGCAGGTGTTGATTTATCTCCTATAAAAAATAAAAAAGAAGCTTTTCTGCTGGCTGTTTCTTCCACTGGTAAATTAGTTATAGCCGGCAGTGACAAGCGTGGTACTGCATACGGCGTCATGGAACTTTCACGGTTGATAGGCGTTTCTCCATGGGAGTGGTGGGCAGATGCGACCCCTGCAAAGAAAGAGATTTTTCAACTACCGGCTTCTTATCGGAATATGCAGTCTCCTTCCGTAGAATATCGGGGGATTTTTATCAACGATGAGGACTGGGGGCTTACCCCTTGGAGCTGGCAGACATACGAGCCAAGTGATGTGAAAGGACAAATCGGTCCGAAAACACATGAGCGGATTTTTGAGTTATTGCTTCGTCTGCGTGCCAATACCTTCTGGCCGGCTATGCATGGCTGTTCTGTACCTTTTTATTTTACACCGGGCAACAAAGAAGTGGCTGATAAGTTTGGTATTTTCATTGGAACTTCTCATTGTGAACCGATGATGCGGAATACCAATGGTGAGTGGAAACGGGATGGAGTGGGAGAGTATGACTATGTTCACAACAGTGCTCATGTCTTGTCCTTTTGGGAACAACGTGTAAAGGAGGTTGCAGGGTTGGATAATCTGTATACTTTAGGTATGCGTGGCGTGCACGACGGTGCGATGAATGGTGCTAAGACCATAGAAGAACAAAAAGCTGTTTTGACCAAGGTCTTGAAGGATCAGCGCGATTTGTTGACTAAATATGTAAATAAGGATGTGACCCAAGTGCCTCAAGTCTTTATTCCTTATAAGGAAGTGTTGGATGTGTACCATGCCGGGCTGCAAGTGCCCGATGAAGTGACGCTAATGTGGTGTGATGACAATTATGGTTATATCCGTCATTTCCCTACAGCAGAAGAACGTGCCCGTAAGGGAGGAAACGGGGTATATTATCATATATCTTATTGGGGGCGTCCGCATGATTATCTTTGGTTGGGGACTGTCCATCCTTCCTTGGTATACCAGCAAATGTCTTTGGCATATGAGCGGGGTATACAGAAAATGTGGATATTGAATGTCGGAGATATTAAACCGGCTGAATATCAGGTAGAACTTTTCCTGGATATGGCATGGAACTTGGAAGCGGTGAAGCAGCAGGGAGTTGCTGCTCATCAACGTCATTTCCTGGAGCGTGAGTTTGGAAAAAATAGGGCTGACCGGTTACAGCCCGTCATGCAGGAAGCTTATCGTTTGGCTTATATCCGTAAGCCGGAATTTATGGGGAATACCCGCACGGAAGAGAAGGATCCTAAGTTTAAAGTGATCAGTGATTTGCCTTGGAGTGAGCAGGAAATCAATGAGCGTCTGGCAGCATACAGACAATTGTCAGATAAGGTGGAGCAGGAATGGCATGCACTTCCTGCACAGAAAAAAGAAACTTATTTTCAGTTGGTGAAGTATCCTGTCCAGGCGGCTGCTCAGATGAATAACAAACTGCTGACAGCCCAGTTGGCGCGTCATGGAAAGGCTGATTGGGCGGATAGTGACAGGGCGTATGACAGTATAGTTTCATTGACAAAACGCTATAACACAACAAAATGGAACCGTATGATGGATTTCCAACCACGCAGACTTCCGGTTTTCAACCGGGTGGAAAGAAAGGCACTATCGTCCGGGTTGCCTGAAAAACGTCAGGCTGTCTATACATGGAATGGCGCTGATTGCGCTGAAGGGGTATCGGCAATTTGTGAAGGGCTAGGCTATGAAGGGAAGGCGGTGGCGGTGTCAAAGAATAAAGAACTGACTTTTGAATTTACTGCATGGGAAACGGATTCTGTAGAGGTGGAAGTACGATTGTTGCCTAATCATCCGGTGGAAGGAGAACGGTTGCGTTTTACCATTTCATTGGATGGAAGTGCCACGGAGGCTGTTTCGTATGAAACCAAAGGACGCAGTGAAGAATGGAAGGAGAATGTTTTGTGTAATCAGGCTGTCCGACGGATGGTTCTTCCTGTTGCACGGAAAGCTTCCCATCGTTTAATTTTTACCGCATTGGATGAAGGTGTGGTATTGGATCAGATATACCTTTATATGCCTCGGATAAAATAGGGTGAACAAAGATATTCAGGATATTTGTGCATACAGAAATTACAATGAAAAACAACTGATAAAATGAAGAAGACTTTTTTAAAATCCTTGGCTGGTATTGCGGCCGTAGCTTTTGCCGTATCATGTACGGCACCGGCTCCAAAGTATAAAACGGTGGTTGTCGATGCTCCTTTTGCTATGGAACCCATCAAAGAATGTGTTTTTCCCGAACAAGATTTTTCCATTGTGGATTATGGTGCGGTGAAAGGTGGGGAAACAGTGAATACGGAGGCCATCGCCAAAGCCATCGCAGCTTGTAATAAGGCCGGAGGAGGCCGTGTGGTTATTCCTGAAGGGGAATGGCTGACAGGACCTGTTCATTTTAAAAGTAATGTAAATCTTCATTTGGAAGAAAATGCCATATTACGCTTTACAGATAATCCCTCTGATTATCTGCCTGCTGTGATGACTTCATGGGAAGGTATGGAATGTTATAACTATTCTCCGTTGCTGTATGCTATGGATTGTGAGAATATTGCTATTACCGGAAAAGGGACACTGGCTCCTATCATGGATACTTGGAAAATCTGGTTCAAACGTCCTAAACCTCACATGGATGCTTTGAAAGAGTTATATACGATGGCTTCTACCGATGTACCTGTAGAACAGCGTCAGATGGCAAAAGGAGAAAACCATCTTCGTCCTCATCTGATTCATTTCAACCGGTGTAAAAATGTGCTTCTGGATGAATTCAAGATTCGCCAGAGTCCTTTCTGGACGATACATCTTTATATGTGTGATGGTGGTATCGTACGTAATCTGGATGTAAAGGCTCATGGCCATAATAATGATGGAATTGACTTGGAAATGAGCCGTAACTTCCTGATAGAGAACTGTGTATTCGATCAGGGGGATGATGCTGTGGTTATAAAGGCAGGGCGTAACCAGGATGCATGGCGTCTGAATACTCCTTGTGAGAATATTGTGATACGCCATTGTAATATCTTGAAAGGACATACGTTACTGGGAATCGGTAGTGAAATGTCTGGTGGTGTACGGAATGTGTACATGCACAATTGTACGGCTCCCGATTCTGTATTCCGTCTTTTCTTTGCCAAAACCAATCATCGTCGTGGTGGATTTATTGAAAATATCTGGATGAAAAATGTGAAGGCGGGAAAGATGCAACGTGTACTCGAAGTGGATACGGATGTGCTTTACCAGTGGCGTGATTTGGTACCTACCTATCAGGATAGCATTACATTCATCAACGGACTTTATATGGATAGTGTGACTTGCGACCGTACCGAGGCTGTTTATGATTTGAAAGGCGATGCCCGCCTTCCTATCAAAAACGTGGAAATAAGGAATGTGACTGTGGGGGAAGTGACAAAGTTTGTGAAGAATGTGGTAAATGCGGAGAATGTGGTGGAGGAAAATATAATTTACAAGGAGAAACAAGATAAACAATGAAAACACAAAAAAAACTATGGAGTGCTTTAGCAGCTCTGTGTGTGGCAACCGGTACGGTTGCCCAACCGGCCTACAATTATTCCAAACTGCAAAAAGAGCAGTTGGGGCGTGGCGTTGTGGCCATTCGTGAAAATCCATCGGACGTAGTGGTGTCGTGGCGTTACCTGTCTTCCGATCCGATCAATACTTCTTTCAATGTATATAGAAATGGAGAGAAAATAGCGGAAGTTCCCCATTCTACAGGTACTTTTTACCGGGATACTTACTCAGGTAATGAAAAAGCGGTATATACTGTAAAACCGGTGATAAATGGGGTTGAAACAGGTAAGTTGAATGGAAATTATACTTTGCCGGCTAATGCTCCGTCAGGTTATATCGATATTCCTCTGGACAGACCGGCGGAAGGTGTGACTCCTTCGGGACAAAAATACACCTATAGTCCTAATGACGCATCTATAGGTGATGTGGACGGCGACGGTGAATATGAAATTATCTTGAAGTGGGACCCCTCCAATGCACATGATAATGCACATGATGGTTATACAGGAAATGTTTATTTTGACTGTTATCGCCTGACCGGAGAAAAACTATGGCGTATTGACTTGGGGCATAATGTCCGCGCCGGAGCACACTATACCCAGTTTATGGTGTTTGATTTGGATGGAGATGGTAAAGCAGAAGTAGTCATGAAGACTTCTGATGGAACAAAGGATGGAAAAGGAAAGATAATAGGTGATGCCAAGGCTGATTACCGTGAACCGGGTATCACAGACGGAAATTCCCACGGGAATACACCTCGTAACCAAGGACGTATCCTGACTGGTAACGAATACTTGACCGTATTCAACGGACTGACAGGAGAAGCGATGAAAACAATTGATTATGTTCCGGCTCGTGGTAAGCTGACCGACTGGGGAGACAATCGTGCCAACCGCAGTGACCGTTTCCTGGCTTGTGTGGCTTATCTGGATGGAGTACATCCCAGTGTGGTGATGTGCCGCGGATATTATACCCGCACTGTGCTGGCGGCATTCGATTGGGATGGCAAGAACTTGAAACAGCACTGGGTGTTCGACAGCAATAATCCGGGGTGTGAAGACTATGCCGGGCAGGGTAACCATAATCTTCGTGTAGGCGATGTGGACGGTGACGGATGTGATGAAATAATGTATGGTTCTTGTGCCATTGATCATGATGGAAAAGGATTGTATTCTACCCGTATGGGGCATGGAGACGCTATGCATCTGACACAATTTGCTCCCGGATTAAAAGGCTTGCAGGTTTGGGATTGTCATGAAAATAAGAAAGATGGTTCCACTTTCCGTAATGCGGCTACGGGTGAAGTGCTGTTTCAGGTGAAAAGTAGTATAGATGTAGGCCGGTGTATGGCTGCTGATGTTGATCCGCGCAATCCGGGAGTGGAGATGTGGTCATCCGATTCAAAAGGAGTACGTAATATAAAAGGTGAAGTGATTCGTCCTGACCTCAAGAGCTTTTCAGTCAATATGGCTGTATGGTGGGATGGAGATTTGCTTCGTGAGTTGCTGGATAAAAACAGGATAACCAAGTATGATTGGGAAGACGATGTATGTCGTCCGTTAATGATATTTGATGGAACGGATTCAAATAATGGTACGAAGTCCCATCCTTGTTTGCAGGGAGATATAATAGGTGATTGGCGTGAGGAGGTGCTGCTCCGTACGGAAGATAATTCGGCACTTCGTCTGTATGTGTCGCGGATACCGACTGAATACCGTTTTCATACTTTCTTGGAAGATCCGGTGTATCGTATCAGTATCGCTACTCAAAATGTGGCATACAACCAGCCTACCCAGCCTGGTTTTTATTTCGGACCGGATTTGAAAGAGGGGATATTTAGAGGTTATGAATTTAAAAATGAATAAAGACTATATACCATGAATCTGAAAACATTAAGCATGATGGGCGCTCTGTTGCTGCTGGCTGGAACGGGTGCGAATGCGCAAAAGAAGAAAGAAGTACTGAATGATTCGAATACGCCGTTACATTTGTTGCAACCTGCATACAAAGTGCCTTACGGTATGCTCACTACAGAGGAGATAAAGGCCGATATGGATCGTGTCCTTCGTTATTTGGAAAAGAATACTCCGACTCGTGTCGTTGATAAGAATACAGGTAAGGTTATTACGGATTATGCCAATATGACGGCTGATGCACAGCTGGAACGAGGTGCTTTCCGTCTGGCAAGTTATGAATGGGGGGTGACTTATTCAGCTATGTTGGCTGCTGCTGAGGCTACGGGGGATCAGGCTTATTATAAATATGTAACAGATCGTTTTCAGTTTCTGGCCGAGGTTGCTCCGCACTTCCGTAAGGTATTGGAAAAGTATGGAACTGTAGATCCGCAGATGAAACAAATTCTGACTCCTCATGCATTGGATGATGCCGGGGCGGTGTGTGCGGCTATGGTCAAGGTGCAGATGAAGGAAAATTCACCGGAACTTAAGCCGTTGATTGATAATTATATGGATTTTATTGTGAATAAGGAGTATCGTCTTGCTGATGGAACATTTGCCCGTACCCGTCCACAACATAATACGCTGTGGTTGGACGATATGTTTATGGGTATTCCGCCGGTAGCTTGGTATTCATGTATTGCCGGTGATAAAAAGCAAATGTATTTGAGCGAAGCTGTACGTCAGATATTTCAATTTGCGGACCGTATGTGGGTACCCGGGAAAAACCTTTTCCGTCATGGATGGGTGGAAGGTATGCAGGATCATCCTGCTTTCCATTGGGGACGTGCCAATGGTTGGGCGTTGTTGACTATGTGTGAGGTCTTGGATGTGTTGCCGGAGGATTATCCTCAGCGCGATAAAATACTGGAGCTGTTCCGTGCTCATGTACGTGGTCTTGCTGCCTGCCAGAGTGGTGAAGGTTTCTGGCATCAGTTGCTGGATCGTAACGATTCTTATCTGGAAACCTCGGCCACGGCTATTTATGTATATTGCTTTGCCCATGCTATCAATAAAGGATGGATTGACGCTATGGCATACGGTCCGGTGGCACAGTTGGGATGGCATGCCGTTACCACCCAAATCAATGTGGAAGGTCAGGTGGACGGAACTTGTGTAGGTACAGGTATGGCTTTTGATCCGGCTTTTTATTATTATCGTCCGGTCAATGTGTATGCTGCCCACGGCTATGGACCGGTACTTTGGGCGGGTGCTGAGATGATTAATTTGCTGAACAAGCAGCATCCTAAAATGAATGATAGTGCCGTGCAATATTACCGTACGGAACAAAAGACTTCCGAACCAATTTTCCATGTAATGGATGGAGAAACTAAATAAGTAAAAACAAGGACTTTATAAAAAGGAGGAAAATACCATGAAACGTGAAGCTTTTAAAATGTTCTTGAAGCCGGGCTTCGAGAAAGAGTATGAGAAGAGACATGCAGCCATTTGGCCGGAATTAAAAAAAATGTTGTCCGATGGAGGAGTATATGATTACTCCATTTATTGGGACAAGGATACAAATATTCTGTTTGCTTGTCAGAAAACTAAAGGAGAGGAGTCTTCGCAAGATATGGGAGCCAATCCTATCGTGCAGAAATGGTGGGACTATATGGCGGATATCATGGAAGTGAATCCGGATAACTCTCCGGTTACTATTCCGCTGCCCGAGGTCTTCCATATGGATTAAAATAAAAAAGAGTGTATCGATTCATTCTGATACACTCTTTTTTTTATACCTTTGCAAGACAAAAACACTGTGATAAATGATATGAAAAAACACATCTATGCTCTATGGGCATTCTTTATTCTTTTCAGTCAGAGTATTGCCGCATCAGTCGAGGTGCGTTCTACTCATATGACTACGGGAGATGGGGTTGCCAATAACTCAATTCGGTATATATATCAGGATAGCAAAGGTTTTATTTGGATGGGAACGCTGAATGGACTTAGTCGTTATGACGGGAATTCGTTTGTGACTTATCGTCCTGAGGGTGGAAATAAAATTTCGTTGATAGACCATCGGATTCGCGATTTGGAAGAAGATAAAAATGGTTTCTTATGGATTGCGACTTCTGCCGAGTTGTTTAGTTGTTATGATCTGAAGAAAGATTGTTTTGTTGATTTTACCGGTTGTGGGGAATATGAGCAACTGTATAGTTACAAGATGACTGACCGTGAAGGTAATGTCTGGTTGTGGCAGGATGGAAACGGGTGTCGTAAAGTGACTTATATGAATGGTGAATTTACATCTGTGGTTTTCAAGAAAGAAAATAATAATCTCCCTTCTAATAATATTACTTATATATCTGAGGATGAGCAAGGAAGAATATGGATTGGTAGCCATGACGGTATAGCTCAAGTGGTAGGGAACAAGGCAGTATTGGTGGAAGAAAATCATGATGCCTTCAAGATGATGTCTTTTGGTAAAGATGTTTTTTTTCTTTCGGGAACAGGAACAATTTCGTTGAAGAGAGAAGGAGAGGATAGCCGTATTGTTACCCGTTTAGGTGAAGGTAGTAAAGTATATAGTACCATGCGCTTGCAAAACGATTGGATCGTTTTTACGGAAGATGGCAGTTATGTCTTTAATTTGAGAACTCATCAGGTGAGCCGGGATACGGAACTGAATATAGCAAGAGGACAAGTTCAGATTGACAACCGGGGGAATTTCTGGATTTATAATCATACAGGTAAGGTATGGTATGTCAACGCCAAGACCAGATTTGTCAAGTCTTTCCAACTGATTCCGGCTGATAAAGTAAATTATATAGATGAGGAACGTTACCACATCGTTCATGATTCTCGTGATATTGTTTGGATTTCCACTTATGGTAACGGTTTGTTTGCTTATGATTTGGCAACTGATGAATTGCAGCATTTCGAATCCAATATTAATGGATTCAGTCATATCACTTCAAATTTCTTGCAATATATTATGGAGGATCGAGCCGGTGGTATTTGGGTCAGTTCGGAATATACGGGTATTTCTCGTCTTTCGGTCTTGAATGAAGGAGCTGAGCGTGTTTTTCCTGAAGATGAAACTTTATCAGACCGTTCAAATACCGTGCGTATGATCAACCGTATGCCTGATGATAAGATTTGGCTGGGTACCCGTCGTGGAGGATTGTATATTTATGACCCTCATTTGAAAACGATAGAGAGCAGTCGTTATTTTGATTCTAACATTTATGCTGTTGAGGAAGGGGCTGATGGTAGTATTTGGTTGGGTAGCCGTGGAAACGGATTGAGTATTGACGGGAAATGGTACACTTATCACTCGGATGATCCTCTGTCTATTGGGAATAATAATATTTTTACTCTTTACCGGGACCGGAAGAATAGAATGTGGATAGGTACTTTTGGCGGTGGATTGAATTTGGCGGTGAAGGAAAAGGATAAGTATGTATTCAAGCGGTTTTTGAACAATTTTTATAGCCAGCGCCAGATTCGTGTGATACAGGAAGACAATAATGGATGGATATGGGTGGGCACCAGTGCCGGAGTTTACATATTTAATCCTGATTCGTTAATGAATGACCCGGATAACTATATTACTTATAATTATAATAACGGTAAGTTACGTAGTAATGAAATAAAATGTATCCATCAAGATAGTAAAGGCCGGATATGGGTAGGTACTTCAGGAAAAGGCTTCAGTATGTGTATGCCAGAAGGTGATTACAGAAACTTGACTTTTGAGCATTATGATGGAAGTGACGGGTTGGTAAACAGTATGGTGCAATCTATTGTTGAAGACAGGGAGGGTAAGCTTTGGGTTGCAACGGAATATGGAATTTCTCGTTTTGATCCGGATACACATGCCTTTGAAAATTTCTTTTTCTCGGCATATGCGTTGGGGAATGTCTATAGTGAGAACAGTGGTTGTGTGAGTAAGGATGGCAAACTGATGTTTGGTTCTAATTATGGATTGGTTGTTATCACTCCCGGCAAAATTGTGAATAATTCCACTGTAACTCCTATGGCAGCTTTTACCAATCTTCGAATTAATGGTATTGCCATGCGCCCGGGCGATGTAGATTCTCCGTTAGACCGTTCGTTGATTTATACAGATGAAATCGAGTTGAAATATTTTCAAAATTCTTTTGTCATAGATTTCTCTACATTTGATTATTCCGGAACGAATAGTACTAAATATACGTATCGGTTGGATAATTATGATAAAGAGTGGAGTATACCGTCTTCGTTGAATTTTGCAGCTTATAAGAACCTGGCACCCGGTACTTATAAATTGCGGGTGAAAGCTTGCAATGGGGTCGGTGTGTGGGGAGATAAAGAAACGGTTTTGAAGATTATTGTTGTTCCTCCTTTTTGGAAAACTACTTGGGCTTTCTTTATTTATGCTATTTTGATAGGGGTGGCGCTATATATCACTTTCAGACTGATGCGTGACTTTAATACTTTGCGTAATCGTATACAGGTGGAGAAACAGCTGACAGAGTATAAATTAGTTTTTTTCACGAATATCTCTCATGAGTTCCGTACTCCCTTGACTTTGATACAAGGAGCATTGGAAAAGATGCAGCGTGGTGGTAAAATCCCTAAAGAAATGGCTTATTCATTGAAGGTCATGGATAAAAGCACCCAGCGTATGTTGCGTCTTATCAATCAGTTGCTGGAATTCCGTAAGATGCAGAATAATAAACTGGCCCTTTCTTTGGAGGAAACGGATGTCATGGCTTTCTTGTATGAAATCTTCTTGAGTTTCAATGATGCTGCTGAGTCTAAGAATATGGATTTCAAGTTCTTGCCATCTGTAGCTTCTTATAAGATGTTTATCGATAAGGGTTATTTGGACAAAGTGACTTATAATTTGTTGTCTAATGCTTTCAAATATACACCCAGCGGTGGAAAAGTGACTTTTTCTGTGACGGTGGATGAAGCAAAGAAACAGTTGGTCATATCGGTAGCCGATTCCGGTGTAGGCATTCCTAAAGAGAAACGTAATGAGTTATTTAAGCGTTTTATGCAAAGTAGCTTTTCGGGTAGTAGTGTCGGAGTCGGCCTGCATTTGACACATGAACTGGTGTGTGTACATAAAGGTACGATAGTATATACTGAAAATGAAGGTGGTGGGTCTATATTTACGGTCAGTTTGCCTACTGATATTTCTGTTTATGAGGAAAAAGATTTTCTGATTCCCCATAATGTGTTGTTGGAAGAGGAGGAAGTACATCATGCAGCTGTTCTTGCAGAAGAAATATCGGCGCAAGAAGGGGGCGTGGAACTTCCATCTGCACCACTTAATAAGCGTAAAGTACTTATTATAGAAGATAATAACGATGTACGTGAGTTTTTGAAAGAAGAAGTGGGACAATATTTTGAAGTTGTGGCCGAGGCGGATGGTCCGTCTGGATTGGAACGTGCACGTACGTATGATGCTGATTTGATAATCTGTGATGTGCTGATGCCGGGGATGACAGGATTTGAGGTAACCCGAAAATTGAAGAATGATTTTGATACAAGTCATATACCTATTATTTTATTGACAGCTATGAGTTCTGCCGAAAGTCATTTGGAAGGCGTGGAAAGTGGTGCGGATGCATATATTACTAAGCCTTTTAGCCCGAAACTACTGTTGGCACGCGCTTTCAAACTAATAGAGCAACGTGAGAAATTACGTGAGAAATTTTCGAATGATCCGAATATGGTACGACCAGCTATTTGTACCTCTGATAAGGATAAAGAATTTGCTGACAGATTACAGATGGTTATGGATCAACAGATTGGTAATGCTCAGTTTACGATTGATGAGTTTGCTTCGATGATGGGATTGGGACGAACCGTTTTTTATCGTAAGGTACGTGGGGTGACGGGATATTCACCCAATGAATATATCCGGATTATTCGTATGAAGAAAGCGGCGGAACTGTTGTTGGAAAATCGTTATACGGTAGCCGAAGTTTCTTATAAAGTAGGTATTAATGATCCGTTTTATTTTAGTAAATGTTTTAAGCAACAATTCGGTGTGGCACCTTCTGTTTATTTACGTGGAAAGGAAGAGTCCGGGATACAGGAAACAGAAAATAAGGAATGATGAAAACAAGATTTTAAATAAGAAGGTCAATCGAGAATGATATAGAATCGGTTGACCTTTTTGTTTTAATGGACTATATATTTAGTATGGTTTGAGACTGATTTTTGTCAGTACTTTGCGACTTACAATATAGAGTATCCATGTACAAGCAGAAGCGGTGAGTAATGCTGCTATTTGTCGAGTGGTATCAGATATATCTAGAGGCAGAGACGCTCCGAGCCACCAACCTGCCAAGGCTGCGGTAACAGTAAGTAAGACCATAATGATGCTTACTCCTAAAATGAACATTATTCTTTTCATAAATGGTTTAAGTTTGATTCAATATTAAATATAAATGCTATTTCAAGTCTGTTTGTTCATGATTATATAAAAAATCGTGGTAAAGGGGATGTAAATTAAAAAAGGAGTATTCTCGGGAAGAGAATACTCCTTTTTTATGTAGGAATGATAAATCTTACTGATTAACTCTTTTTTCCTGAATTCTAGCTTTCTTGCCAGTAAGAGCACGTAAATAGTACAATTTAGCACGACGAACTTTACCAACTTTATTAACAGTGATACTGTCGATAGCCGGAGATTCGATAGGGAAAATACGTTCAACACCTACAGTTCCAGACATTTTACGAACGGTGAAACGTTTTTTGTCACCATGTCCAGCGATTTTGATAACAACACCACGGTACAACTGTACACGTTCCTTGCTACCTTCAACGATACGGTATGCCACTGTAATAGTATCACCAGCTTTGAATGAAGGATGCTGTTTGCCAGTAGCAAATGCTTCTTCAGCAATTTTAATTAAATCCATTTTTTTTGATTTTAAATTGTTTATCGTTACCAACGCAACATATCAAGTAACTCTTCTTTGACAGCGATTGCGCGAAAGCGGTGCAAAATTACTAGATTTTTGTCATACAGCCAAATTAAATTCAACTATTTTTCATCTGATATCGTTGGTTGCAACTTCTTTTTTAACTACATTTGGGCAATAAACAACTAATAAACATGAAACCAAACCGAATTATGTGTATCATTCCGGCAGGAATAGTAGCCGGGATTTTTATGTTTTCAAGCTGTCATTCAGGCTATTCTCTGGCATCAGTTGAGGGAAGCAGGATAGAAGTGACAGCAGCTTTGGATGCTAATCCGGATTCCGCTGCAATCGCTGTTTTGGCTCCGTATCAAAAAACGGTTGATAGTATTATGTCACCGGTCATAGGACAAAGCGCTCGTTTTATGGATCGCTTTCGTCCTGAAAGTGAGTTATCCAACTTGGTAGCGGATATTTTACGTTATTCTGCTTCTGCATATATAGGCCGTATGGCCGACGTGGGGGTGACGAATATGGGGGGACTACGTACGGCTTTGCCCGAGGGGGATATAACTTACGGTAATATTTATGAAATAACTCCCTTTGAAAATACATTGTGCATTGTTACTATGAATGGGGTTTTGCTGCGTGAACTTTTTGAAAATATAGCAGCTGTGCATGGTGAGGGATTAAGTGGCGCTTGTCTTGAAATTTCTGGAGATGGAAAATTATTGGATGCTACAGTGGCCGGAAAAGAAATTGAAGACTCTAAAGAGTATAAAGTAGCCACCTTGGATTATTTGGCTGAGGGAAATGACCATATGACTGCTTTTGCCAAAGTGGGCGATGCGGATAAATTGCTGCCTGAAAAGGCCACAGTGCGTCAGTTGTTTCTGAACTATGTGAATGAGCAGACTAAAGCAGGGAAGAAAATAGACTCAAAGATAGAAGGAAGAATTACCGTTAAAGAATAAACTGAACCGTCATGAAACGAATATATGTATTATTTACTGCTTTGTGTGTATGTTGTGCGCTGGCAGCACAGGATATCAAAGAACTTTTGATACTTCATACTAATGATACCCACAGCCGTGTGGAACCTATCCCCATTACTGATCCGAATCCGGAGTTTGCAGGAAAAGCGGGTTTTGTACGTCGTGTTACCTTAATAAAAGAAATACGGAAACAGGATAAGGATTTGTTATTGTTTGATTGTGGTGACTTTTCACAAGGCTCTCCTTTTTATAATATGTTTGGTGGTGAGGTTGAAGTGAAGCTGATGAATGAAATGGGATATGATGCCGGGATTATTGGAAATCATGAGTTTGATTTGGGCTTGGATAATATGGCACGTCTTTTTAAAATGGCGGATTTTCCTGTTGTTTGTGCTAATTATGGTGTACAGGGAACTGTTTTGGAGGGGCTTGTCAAACCGTATGTTATTTTGGAACGTAAGGGGATAAAGGTAGGTGTGTTCGGACTGAGTCCTGCATTGGAGGGGCTAGTACAGGCAAAAAACTGTGAAGGAGTGGTTTTTGAAAATCCAATAGAGGCTGCTCAGCGTGTGGCGGATATATTGAAGAATCGGGAAAAATGTGATTTAGTGGTTTGTTTGTCTCATTTAGGGTGGCAAGGAAAACCTTATTCTGATGAAACTTTGATTCTTAATACTCGTAATATTGATATTGTCTTGGGAGGTCATTCGCATTCTTATTTTGATAAGACTTTGTTTTATAAGAATTTGGATGGCAAGGAGATTCCATTGCAACAAATGGGAAAAAATGCTGTTTATGTGGGAAAAATGAAAGTAAGGATGGAAAAGAACTGATAGTTGCTGTTGTATAAGGAAATCTGATATAATTGAAGAAATTAGATGAAGAGAAACGTATTGTTATTTATAAGTTTATGTGTCGTCGGATGTGTGATGACGTATGCACAGCAGATGCCTGGGCTGTTACAAAAGGGGAAGGCGGATACTCAGGATTGTAAGGCATGGGTGGATGAACAGCTTTCTGAAATGAGTTTGAAGGAAAAGATAGGACAACTGTTTATACACACAGTGGCTCCTCTTCAGACACAGCGAAATAAAAACAATATATATGCAGCTATAAAAGAATATAAAGTAGGAGGATTACTTTTTTCGGGCGGTCAGTTGTCTGATCAGGTTTTATTGACTAATTATGCGCAGAGTCTGGCGGAAGTGCCTTTGCTCATAACTTTTGATGGTGAATGGGGGCTGGCTATGCGCTTGAAGGGAACCCCTCGTTTTCCAAGAAACAGAGTCTTGGGATGTATACAGGATAATGAACTGCTTTATGAATATGGTAAGGAAGTAGCCCGGCAATGTAAGGAGATAGGTGTGCAGATCAATTTTGCTCCGGTGGCCGATGTAGATGTTAATCCTCGGAATCCGGTTATTAATACCCGTTCTTTTGGTGGTGATCCTCGGAATGTGGCTCAAAAAGTGGTAGCTTATGCTCGTGGTTTGGAGGATGGAGGGGTATTGTCTGTCTGTAAACATTTTCCGGGACATGGAGATACGGAAGTGGATTCTCATAAGGCGTTACCGGTTTTGAATTTTGATCGTGCGCGTTTGGACAGCATTGAGCTTTTTCCGTTTAAAGAGGCTGTTAAAGCAGGATTGGGAGGTATGATGGTAGGACATTTGGAGGTACCTGAATTGGGTAAAAATCCGGCTTCGATTTCTTCACATATTATTTATAATCTGCTTTGTCGGGAATTGGGCTTTCAAGGCTTGGTTTTTACAGATGCTTTGGAGATGAAAGGTATTTCGCAAAATGAGAATATATGCGCTCAAGCCTTGATAGCAGGTAATGATTTATTATTGGCTCCCCGTAATTTGAAGAGAGAATTGGATGGTGTTTTAAATGCTGTAAAAAGTGGAAAACTATCAGAAGAACTGATTACGGAAAAATGTCGTAAGGTATTGACTTATAAATATGTTTTAGGGTTGAAGAATAAACCTCACATCCAACTTTCCGGGCTGGAGAAACGATTGAACCGTCCGGAAACGAAGGAGTTGATTCTCCGCTTGCAGAAAGCTGCTATAACGGTTCCTGCCAATGTAAATGGAATCTTGCCCTTGGATTCAAAATTGAGGGGAACGGTGGTTCTGAATATTGGGAAAACTCCCGGTGCTGGGCTTGCTTTTTATAATCGTTTGCAAAATACACTTTCTCTCACACGTGTTGTTGCTCGTCCGGATTCGATGGAAGCTATCAGAAAACGATTGTTGGGTAGTCAGCGTGTAATTGTGGTGGTTACTTCGGATGATTACAAAAAGTATAAAACAATGCTTGATTCGCTTCCGGCTGATTTGCCTGTTATTTATGTGTTTCTGATGCCATTAAAGTCTATGTTGGATATGGAGGGCTATTGGAAGAAAGCAGCGGCTGTAGTATTGGGGCATACTGATGAATCTGTTATTCAGGAGTATGTGGCTGATGTCTTGGTAGGAAAGGCAGTGGCAGACGGGCGTTTGTCGGTGGCTGTCGCCGATTTGTTCAAACCGGGTGATGGAGTGACTATAACTCCTAAAGTGTCTCGTATTTATAGACCTGAGGATTATGGTATGGATTCCAAAATACTGGAAAAGATAGACAGGATAGCCATGGAAGGAATCAAGGCGAAGGCTTATCCTGGTTGTCAGATTCTAATTTTAAAAGATGGGAAACCAGTATATGATAAGTCTTTCGGCACTTTCACTTATGAAAGTGACCGAAAGGTGGAAAAGGATGATTTGTATGATTTGGCTTCGTTAACCAAGACCACGGCGACGCTGTTGGCTGTTATGAAACTTTACGATGAAGGAAAATTTGGTTTGACCGATCGCATATCTCAATACATTCCAGCTTTAAAAGGTACGGACAAGGAACGTGTCACTATTGAGGAGTTACTTTTACATCAGTCGGGCATTCCTGCTTTTTGGCCTTTTTATAAGGAGACTATAGATAAAGACAGTTATAAGGGGAGTTTTTACAGAGCAAGACCGGACGCTAGTCATCATACGCAAATAGATACACGGCTGTATGTCATTGATAAGTTTGATTATAGAAAAGAGTTGATGGCAAAAACTTTCTCTGCTGATTATCCTTTACAGGTAGCTGACAGTATGTTTCTTCATCGTTCTTTTCGTGATTCCATTATGGTACAAATAGGACGTATTCCATTAAAAGACAGGAGATATCGTTACAGTTGCCTGAACTTTATGTTATTGAAGGAAATGGTAGAGAATATCAGTAAAATGCCTATGAATCTTTTTTTAGATAAGGAATTCTATAAACCGATGGAGATGAACCGTACGGCTTATTTGCCGCTTCGGCAGTTCAAAAAGGAGGAAATTGTTCCTACAGTGAAAGCGGATTATTTGCGTAAAGGAAAAGTGTTGCAGGGTTATGTACACGATGAATCAGCTGCTTTCATGGGAGGGGTATCAGGAAATGCCGGTTTATTTTCCACGGCTCGTGATGTGGCAAAAGTGTATCAGTTATTGATTGATGGAGGGGTTTATAATGGAAAGCGTTATCTGAGTAGGGAAACTTGTGATTTATTTTTAACCCATACCTCAAAAATCAGTAGGAGAGGATTGGGATTTGACAAACCGGATGTGAATAATAGTGTGAAAAGTCCGTGTGCGGAGGAAGCGCCCGAAGAGGTGATAGGACATACTGGTTTTACCGGAACTTGCGCTTGGGCAGATCCGAAAAATCATTTGGTTTTTGTTTTTCTGAGTAATCGGATTTATCCGCGTCCTTTTGACCATAAACAGTTGATGCGGTTAAATATCCGTCCTCGTATGCAACAGGTTATGTATCAGGCTTTGATGAAATGATCATATTTAGATTAAATACAAATTAGTGCATTTTTGTAATCTCTATGTGACAACTAATAGAGAAAAGCTGTATATTTGCTCCATCAATTAGTACTAATAATTTAATAATTAACGAAAATGGCTTACGTAATTAGTGACGATTGTATCGCTTGCGGTACTTGTATCGATGAATGCCCGGTAGAAGCAATTTCTGAAGGCGATAAGTATTCTATCAATCCGGATCTGTGTACAGAGTGCGGAACTTGTGCTGATGCTTGTCCTTCTGAAGCTATTCACCTTGGCTAAGCAGTACAATTTTGTTCTTTAAAGTTAATAACGATCGTTTCCGTTGATGGAAACGGTCGTTTTTTTGTTTATCTAAATTTTGTTTTGATTGGAAGCTCGTATATCTGCTTTATGAATAAAAAAACAGGCATCACAGAAAAAAACGGATGCCTGTTCTTTTTATAGAGAAAGAATATTTTATTTTAATAGGGCTAATGCTTCTTTGATGCGGCGCATAGCTTCTATAATATTCTCATCGGAAGTTGCATAACTCATACGGATGCATTCGGGGGAACCGAATGAAGTACCACCTACACATGCCACATGACCTACTTCAAGCAGATACATTGCTAAATCGTCAGCGTTATTGATGTTGCGGTCACCTGCTGATTTGCCAAAAAAGGAATCACATTTCGGGAATAAATAGAATGCTCCTTGAGGATTGTTTACTTCAAATCCTGGAATTTCTTTTGCTAATTTTACAATAAGGTCACGGCGGCGCTGGAATGCTTGGCGCATTTCCTCTACGGGAGCCTGAGTACCTGTATAGGCAGCTTCGGCAGCTTTCTGAGAAACAGAGCACGGACCTGAGGTATATTGTCCTTGCAGCTTATTTACAGCTTTTACAATCCATTCCGGACCGGCAATGAACCCGATTCTCCATCCTGTCATAGCATATGCTTTTGAAACTCCGTTTACAATAATTACATTGTCATGAATCTCAGGGAATTGGGCAATGCTTTCATGTTTGCCACTGTATGTGATATGTTCGTAAATCTCATCGGCTATAACATATACTTGCGGGTGCTTTGCCAAAACAGCGGCCAAGCCGGCCAACTCTTCTTTGGTATAAACGGAACCGGTGGGATTTGACGGTGAGCAAAGAATCAATGCTTTGGTTTTAGGAGTAATCGCTGCTTCTAGTTGTGCAGGGGTGATTTTGAAATCCTGATCAATACCCGCAGTGATAATAACAGGAGTTCCGTCTGCTAGTTTTACCATTTCAGGATAGCTTACCCAATAGGGAGCAGGGACTATTACTTCGTCACCGTCGTTAACTAGAGCCATAATCGTATTACAAACAGATTGCTTGGCACCGTTTGCACAGGAGATTTGTGCAGCTGTATAGTCTAATCCGTTTTCATTCTTCAGTTTGGCTACGATTGCATTGCGAAGTGCAGGATATCCCGGAACTGGAGAATATCTGGAAAAGTTATCATCTACTGCCTTTTTTGCTGCTTCTTTGATGTGGTCCGGGGTATTGAAGTCCGGTTCACCTACGCTTAAATTAATGACATCAACTCCTTGGGCTTTTAACTCATTACTTTTTTGGGACATGGCCAATGTTGCTGAAGGAGACAAACGATTCAGACGATCTGATAATTGATTCATTGCTATTATTTTTTAATGTGTTTAAGTTTACTTGCTGCAAAATAAAGGATAATATCTTAATTATGAAAGTAAAACAGACGAAATCGCATAAAAAATGATGTGATTTCGTCTGAGTTATAGCTTTTTTATTTGTTAAAGTGCAATGTGTGTCCCATTCTGTCTTTTTTGGTTTTTAAATAACGCTCGTTATATTTGTTAGGCGTGATTTCAATGGGAACGTTTTCAACTATGGACAAACCGTATGATTCCAATCCTACACGTTTGACAGGATTATTTGTCAGCAAACGCATTTGGGTGACGCCTATACTGCGTAGTATCTGTGCTCCGACTCCGTAATCACGTTCATCTGCCTGATGCCCTAAAAGGATATTTGCTTCTACAGTATCCACACCATTTTCTTGCAATTTGTAGGCTTTCATCTTTTCCATTAGTCCTATGCCTCTTCCTTCTTGGTTTAAGTAAACAACAGCACCTTTTCCTTCTTTTTCGATCATTTGCAATGCTTTGTGCAGTTGTTCTCCACAGTCACAACGCATGGATCCGAAAATATCACCGGTGGCGCAAGAAGAATGTACACGTACCAAAACGGGTTCTCCTTCTTTTATGTCACCTTTTATAATAGCGATATGTTCTAAACCATTGCTTTTCTGGCGGAAAGGTATCAGACGGAAATGGCCGTATTCAGTCGGCATGTCCACTTCCACCCCTTTTTCTACTAATGACTCTTGCTTCATACGATAGGCGATCAAGTCACGGATTGAAATTAGTTTCAGCCCCCATTCATCGGCCATTTTTCTTAGTTCGGGCAGACGTGCCATGGTTCCGTCCTCACTCATGATTTCCATCAGTGCGGCGGCAGGGTATAGTCCTGCCAGACGCGCCATGTCGATACAGGCTTCTGTATGGCCTGCACGTCTCAGCACCCCTTTGTCTTGTGCATATAATGGATTGACATGCCCTGGACGTCCGAATGTTTCGGGAGTGGAGGTAGGATCGGCAAGAGCACGGATGGTAGCGGCCCGGTCGTGGATAGAAACTCCGGTACTGCAACCTTCCAGCTTATCTACAGTTACAGTGAAAGGAGTACCTAGAACTGACGTGTTTGTATCTACTTGATGAGGTAATTCCAATTCTTTGCAACGAGAAATGGTAATAGGTGCACAAAGCACGCCACGTGCATGTTTCAACATGAAATTGACTTGTTCGGGAGTAATTTTTTCCGCAGCAACAATTAAATCGCCTTCATTTTCACGATCTTCGTCGTCCACTACAATGACAAACTTACCTTCACGGAAGTCAGCTATCGCTTCTTCGATGGTATTTAGTTTTAATTCTTCCATAGTCAAATTATAAATGATTTATTGTTTATTCTTTCTTGAATTTCACGGTTGGTCTTGATTATGTTTTTTAAATCTTTATCCAGCCGGATACTGAACCGCCAAATGCGGAAATAGAAGAACAGGCCTATTGGTACAATGATTCCTGCAAGTAAATTAAGCCATTGGTTGTCAAACGGACTTTTGTGAGCTTTGGTGGACAAAATGGGATATTTATTTAAGTATTCCAGTAATACTCCATCTTTGCTGTTGGATAATTCTTCTATGAGTAGTTCCATTTTGGCACTGATATCGGCTATGACGTCGTCATGTCCTTTATTGGTGAAGATGCGGATATAATTAGGTGCATCGGCCAGTCTATGCTTGATGGCATATTCGTTACAGATGTTGCATAGTTTCTCCAATTCCGTTTGTATACGTGGATAGTCCGGATCTTCTATAATAACTTCTTTTTTGAATACATGGCGCGAGGGGCGCAGACCTAGCAGCATACGGAAGAAATTGATATACACTTCAGCATTGAATACCACAGAGTCATTATTTGACTTATAAGTAAAGAAGGCTCCGATAGGTGCCAATACAATGGTACTCATCCACACGCCCAATACCATATTCATTTCACCGCTTTTTGCTACTCGGGTAGCTCCGGAATCAATGATATAATAAATTACGAAAATTAAGACGGATACCACTACGGGCATTCCTAAACCTCCTTTGCGGATGATGGCTCCCAAAGGCGCACCGATGAAAAAGAAAATCAAACAACTGAGAGAGAGGGTGATTTTTTTGTGCCAGTCGGCTTCGTGTTTCCGGATATTGTTGTCCGCATCTGTAGTTTGATAGCTTTTCATGCTCCATTCGCTGGCCAGTGCCTCGGTACGATCCGCCGCACTACCCAGTGTCTTATCTTTTTCAGCTAAAGTATAGGAATTGAACAGGCTGTCCACATTGATTTTGTTGTTTGTTTCAACTATTTTTGCGGAGTCTGTTTTTGATAATACGATATTGCGATAAGTCGAGGCTTTTATTTCATTATACATACTTCTTCCCAAGCTGTCGGCACGGTGGTTCAGTGAGTCGATGGACTGGCTGATTTCAATCATGTTTTTGCTGTCCGAACGGTCACTTAAAAAGCTTCCATCTACCATGTTGAATCCACCGTCAAATTCGATAATGGTATGTTTCTCTCTGAAGGTTTCACGTCGATAGGGGACATTATTGGATGAAATGGTCTGCGATTTCAGATTTTCGAACTGTTCTCCGTTATACAGATGTAGATAAAGATGTTGTTTGTCTGCTGTCATCTCCATTTTTCCTTCGGAAGCCCATATAATGTGAGCGTTTTCAAACCCATCTGAAAAGTTGTAGATCAGTACATCTTTTAGCATTCCTGTTTCACGGTCTTTCTGTTTTACATATATATTATACCCCTCAATTTCGTCGTAAAATACACCTTCCGGAATATCCAGTTCTGGTGAAGTTTGCTTCATGGATACAAGTAAAGTAAGCAGTTTGATCTGCGCTTTGGGAGCTATGACATTTTGAAAATAAAACGAGGTACAACACAGGAAAGTACAAAAAATAATCAGTGGACGTATGATCCTCAATAAGGGAATACCCGCTGCTTTCATTGACAGCAATTCATATCTTTCACCAAAGTTACCGAATGTCATTAAGGCAGCTAATAAAATTGCCAAAGGTAGGGACAAAGGTATTAAGGTCAGAGCAGAATAAAAGAAGAATTGTGCTAAAACACTCATTTCCAATCCTTTTCCAACCAACTCGTCTACATATCTCCATAAAAATTGCATCATGAAGATGAAGAGACAGATGAAAAAAGTACCTATAAAGAGCATCAAAAAGCTCTTTAGGATAAATATATCTAATTTTTTTATGCGTAGCATTATTTCATTTTGTGCAACTATCAAGGCACAAAAATAGCATAAAAAACGGAGAGCAAAGACAAGTTTTGCATATTTTTATAGAATTACAGTCCACTTACCCTTTTTAGCTTCTCTATTTCGGAATCCCAAAGTTCTTTCGTATCTTCTACTTCATCGGGGGCTGCCCAGTCAATCACTTCCAGCATATAGTCAGAGGTTAGTTCGTTATAGACCATTTTCAATTCAAAATAGGCTTTAGGATCTTCATCATCCAGCCATCGAAAGCGTATAAAACTGTTAACCCGGAAGTTTGTAACTTCAGCTTGCCGTGTTTCTGTTTTTCCCCAATAAAAGGTGAATACTTTGTCTTTGAATGTCACCTTGTCTGCAAACCATGTTTCCAGGCCGGATGGAGTACTGATAATAGACCATACGATGTTACCGGATCCGGCTTTCAACATGTACTCCAAGCGAATTTTTTCTTTTCTCATAGGTTAGCTTTTTAAAGTTTCGGTGGCAAATTAAGCCAAATTTTCTTATTTGCCATAATAAATGCTATGTTTTTTGAAATATTTATTAGCCATATACTAAGCTGTTTTTCTCTTTAAAAACGAATTTTACAAGAAAAAGTTCTCTGAAATGTTGCAAAATTCAAAATAACTTTCTATCTTTGCACCCGCAATTGAGAAATGATGGCGGGATAGCTCAGCTGGTTAGAGCGCATGATTCATAATCATGAGGTCCCCAGTTCAATCCTGGGTCCCGCTACAATGAACAATTTTAGACTGTTGAGAGGCTTCCACTCTTGGCGGTCTTTTTAAAAAACGATGGCGGGATAGCTCAGCTGGTTAGAGCGCATGATTCATAATCATGAGGTCCCCGGTTCAATCCCGGGTCCCGCTACAAAAAACAAGGTATTTATGAATTTGTTTCATGGATATCTTGTTTCTCTTTTATTTATATTGGACTTATTTTGGGTCAGTTTGAAAACTTGGGCTCTGCGGAAATTTCCGCTGAGCCAATATTCCTACCATTCCATGCTGAGTTAAAATGGTGGGAGGTTTAGGGCGTTATTTCGAACTGCCCATGTAATCTGATGTCCGTAGAAGAAGCTCCGAGCATTACTTTGAAACTACCCGGTTCCACACGGAAATTCATATTTTTGTCCCATAATCCTAAATCTTGTGGACGCAATCTGAAATGAACGGTTTGTTCTTCTCCGGCCTCCAAACTGATACGTTCAAAGCCGCGTAATACTTTGGTATAGGTAGTGACGCTGCTGATTTCATCCCGTAAATAAAGTTGTACTACTTCATCTCCTTTTATTTTTCCTGTATTTTTGATTTTACAACTTACATGGATATCTCCTTGTACTCCTTGGTGTGATGGTGATATATGTAAATCACTGTAAGTAAAAGTAGTATAACTTAAGCCATGCCCGAAAGGATATAACGCTCCGTAAACGGAAGTGGAGGAACTTTCGTCTGATCCGGGTTTAAAGGGAAAGGCAAAAGGAATTTGCCCTACAGATTTAGGAAAAGTAACTGCCAGTCTTCCCCCCGGATTATAATCGCCGAACAAGGCTTCGGCCACAGCTTGTCCGCAAAATTCTCCGGGAAACCAAGCATGTAAAATGGCAGGTATATGAGCTGCTGCGTAATTTATAGAAGAAGCGCGTCCGTCGAGCATTACTAGAATGATCGGTTTCCCGGTTGCACAAACAGCTTTTAAAAGTTCTTCCTGCCGTCCGGGAAGGTTAAGGCTGGTTCGTGAACGATCTTCCCTGACGGTCAGTTCATTCCCTCCTAATACCATGACTACCACTTCGGCTTGTTTAGCTGCACGAATGGCTTCTTCCATTAATTGGACTTCTTCCGCAGTTTTCGGAAAATCAAGGATTTCACTTTCTGGGAAATGAGGATCTATGATGTCACATCCTTTTTTATAGATCACTTCTGTATGAGGCAACAGTTCTTTTATACCTTGGTAAACGGTTTTAATAGGAGCATTGGCCGGACCGTATCTGCAAATCAATTGAGTCTGTTCGTTGGCGTTGGGACCGATAACAGCAATGGAACGGATAGATTTGGATAAAGGAAGCAGGTTAGTTTCATTTTTTAGTAATACCAGCGACTGACGGGCAGCTTCCAATGATACAGCTTGGTGTTCCTTACTATGGACTATTTGTTCTGCTTGTTTACCATTGCCACGATAGGGATTGTCAAATAAGCCTAGCCGGAATTTGATACGAAGTATCTCGGCTACCCGTTTGTCGAGAGTCTCCTGAGAGATTTTGCCATTATCAACAGCTTTACGAAGAGGCAAGATAAAATCGGCAGGCGGAGTGAAATGGGTACGGATATTCAGTCCGGCATTGACCGCCTGTGCTATTCCGTCTTCGTATGTATCTGCTACTTTATGCTTGTTGGAGATAAATTCCACAGCTTCACTATCCGATACTACGTATCCTTTAAATCCCCATTCTTGACGTAATATTTCGGTCAGAAAATGGTAGCTTCCCGTAATGGGTTCCCCGTCATAGTCATTATAAGAGCTCATTACTCCCAGCGCTCCGGCTTCTTGAAATGCCATCCGGAAAGGTTCTATATATAAGGTACGCATTTCTCGTGGGGCTACGTGTGGGTCGGTTCGTGTCTTTCCGTCACGTCCGCCTATCGGGATACTATAAACTGCAAAATGTTTCGGAGTAGCTACCAGATTATATTTTTGCAAACTGGTAATCATTTGTTTTCCTAATTCTCCTACTAAATAAGGATCTTCTCCGTATGTTTCTACACATCTTCCCCAGCGAGGGTCTTGGGCGATATCAAGAATGGGAGAATAGATGTTGGTATATCCTAATGCCACTGCTTCTTTAGCTTCCACTTCTCCGATACGGGCTATTAATTTTTTGTTCCAGGTGGCACCCTGTCCGCATTGGGCGGGGAAGTAGGTTGCCCGGTCATGACATAATCCGCGAATACCTTCATTGGTGAAATCTACTGGGATACCTAAACGTGTTTTTTCTACAAACCAGCGTTGAATGGTGTGTTTGGCATTCACATGTTTGGCGTATGGAAAAGAATATTCGGACTTGAAAGCCCCTAATCCGTTATGTTCTTCATCTATGTTTCCTATTCCGTCTTTCCATACTTCTGTTTTCCAATTGTTTTGAGGCAACGCATCTTTTAGTACGCGTCCTGAACCGTAAAGTGTGGCCATTTGACAGGTTTTTTCTTCTAGTGTCATTTGTGAAAGCAGGTCTTGTACTCTGTCTTCCAGCGGGGCTTTAGGATTTTCATATAGATCCATTTTCCCGTTCTTGTTGAAGTCTATCCATCCTTTGTGGTAAATTCCGTCCGGTATGCCCCCTGATATTGGGGTACAGAATAGGAAAGTGATTGCTACAGATAAAGTGTGTTTATTCATGCTATTTAAGTTTTGTATATGTATCTAATACGTACAAAGATAGGTTTTTACTCATTTCTTTGGAAGATAATTTTAGAATAAAGTTGAGTGTTTCTTGATTCTGATTCGTTTTTATAATAAACAATGAAGATAGCTATGAAACATGTATTTTTATTTGGAATATTCGGTTGGCTTTTATCATTTACGCTTGTTGCACAAACAGGAATTTGGCAATGGTCTGTACCCGTCCATAATTTTAGTACTCATCCCAAAAATCCTGAGTCAAGGGCTTACTTGTGGATTCCCGGGCAGTGTGAACAAGTAAAAGCAATCTTGGTTGCCCAACACAATATGGAGGAAATTTCTATCCTTGAAGATGAGGCTTTCCGACAACGTATGGCTGAGCTTGATGTTGCTCAAATATGGGTATGTCCTTCTTTCAATCATGGATTTGATTTTACGGATGGGGCATGGGAAACTTTGGATGGCCTTTTGGCAGATCTTGCTGAAGAATCTGGATATAAAGAGTTGTCTACAGCTCCTTTAATAGCCATAGGACATTCGGCTGCTGCTAGTTGGCCTTATTATCTTGCTGCCTATAAACCGGAACGTACATTGGCATGCATTTCTGTCAGTGGTCAGTGGCCATATCATCGTGATCGCTGGCTATGTCCGGATATTTGGGGAGAACGTAACATCAATAAAATTCCTTGTCTGGAAACCATGGGAGAATATGAATCAGCACATACATGGAGCAATGAAGGTTTGAAAGAACGTAAGGAGCATCCATTGCTGCCTTTAAGCATGTTGGCCTGTCCTGCTGAAGGACACTTTGCCTATACTCCGGAAAAAGCACAATATATAGCTCTCTATATCAAGAAGGCAATGCATTATGGACACGTAGATCCGACAAAGGAGGGATGGTTGATGGAGCGATGGAAAAAAAATGAAAAGCCTTCATGTATTCCGGCACCGGTAAATCAATTTAAAGGGGATCCTGCACAAGCATTTTGGTTTTTTGATCGTGAGATGATAGAGGCTACTTTGGCGTATCAATCCCGATATTACGATATGAAGCCACAATTGGTAAGTGTGTCTCAAAACGGAAAAACAGTATCCCAACAGAATACTCATTTACAAGTTCACCCGGCTTTTATACCACAGGAAGATGGTATCACATTTCAATTGACCCCTGTTTTTTTGGATACTGTTCCAGGAGAAAGTCCCCGACTTTCCAATTGGACTGATTTGCCTGTTGGGGCATCTATTGGTCATGCTGGAAAAGCTCCGGTCCTGCAGATGATTACCGGCCCAGTTGTTTTAGTTGATTCTGTGACATTTCGAATACAATGGAATCGGGGAACTTTATGGACGGACAAGAAATCGGATATTGTTTTTTCAATAACTCATCCGGGAGATGAAGAATATAAACCGGCTGTTCAGCAAGCTCAGATGATAATTCCGGTTAAAAATACGGAAGGACAGCAGCAATATATTAAGTTTGCAACGTTACCGGACATAAAGCGTGGTACTAAGTACGTTTCTTTATCTGCTGTTTCCAGTTGTGGCTTGCCGGTAGATTTTTATGTGGAATCGGGACCGGCTTATGTGGATGGTAATCGATTGATATTAACTGCTATTCCTCCTAAAACCACCTATCCGGTAAAAGTAACTGTAATAGCATGGCAATACGGAAAAAACTCTGATCCTAAGATAAAGACTGCAGAGCCGGTAAAGCAAACATTTTATATTCGGTAACTTTAAATTTGAATGGAAGAGGCGGATGATAAAATAATTCATTTGGATTGAGTGGAATAGCTTTATGATACGTATTTTTGTGAAAGAGAATGAATAGAATTATGAGAAAGATCGTTTTATGGATATGCTTGCTTGTAACAAGTGTATTATATGCACAGGAAACTTCCTTATCGGTGAAACTGTCACAAGGTCATCCCCGTTATCTGACGGATAGTAATGGCAAAGTTGAAACGCAGAAGTTGATAAAGGAAGAACCGTGGGCACAGGAAGTGTTTGAAAAGTTAAAGCAACGGACTGACCGGTATGCTGACCGAGGGCCTGAATGGCTTACTTCCCGTTTGCAAATGTATTGGAAAACTCATGCAACGGAGGTATATATTAAAGGAGAATATTATGATCATGCAGGAGGAGAGAAGGCGCCGGCTCCTACGGTGATGTATACCGGTGCACGCAGTCATGCAACTAACTATGTACGTCCCAAGCTGGAAGATTTGAAGCCTTATCAGGAAGATGCTCGGGGAATGTATCTGGCAAATGGGACGTTGGAAGGCAGACCGTACGAATGGGTGAATATCAGTAAAACCGGAAATATCATCCAAAGTATTAATGTAGAGATACTGGGTATCGCCCGTGATGCCGCTTTTCTTTGGTGGATGACCGGGGAGAAGAAATATGCTGATTTGGCAGCTTCGGTATTTGACACTTATATGACGGGGATTTATTACCGGAATGTTCCCAAGGATTTGAATCATGGACATCAGCAGACTTTGGTGGGTATGAGCAGTTTTGAAGTCATTCACGAGGATGCTGTGAATGCTTTGGTTCCATTGTATGATTTTTTATATGATTATTTGAAAACCGATAAGGCTGATAAGATGGACATCTATGCCGGAGCATTCAAGAAATGGGCGGATAATATCATTGATAATGGAGTGCCGCATAATAACTGGAATCTGATGCAGGCACGTTATATCATGAGCATCGGCATGATTTTGGAATCTGATGCTTCTTATCCGGATAAAAAGGGAGGCGAGTATTATATTGATTATGTGTTGAATCGTTCTTCCATCCGTCAATGGTCACTGAAACAGCTTGCTGATTATGGTTATGATGCTGAAACCGGTATTTGGGCTGAATGTCCGGGTTATAGTCAGGTAGTTGTCGGGGATTATACGGATATGGTCACTATCTTTGACCGTAATTTGGGTATGGACCTGACCGAGGAGATTCCTGTCATAAAAAAAGCGGTGGCCGCCGACCCGCAATATTTGTTTCCGGATTGTATGACAATGGGTTTTGGCGATACACATCCCGGTAAATTGAATCCTGCTATCTTTGCCCGTATGGTAGCTAATGCCCAGAAACATGGTAAAAAATATCAAGAAAGACAATTTACTGCTATGTTGAAGTTATTTGATCCCGATGCCTCCAAACCGGCGACTGAAAAGAAAAATGTGAGGGTGGCGGTAACTTCTTTTTTCAGTGACAAGCCTTTGGTAATTGATGATAAGATACCTGCCGGTGATATCAATGATTATGTAACTCCTACTTTTTATGCTCCCAATGCCAGTTGGTTGGTGCAACGCAATGGCATGGACAAACGTCATAGTTTGATGATTGCCCAAAATGCCAGTGAAGGGAATCACATGCATGCCAATGGCATCAGCATGGAACTTTATGGAAAAGGATATCGTCTGGCACCGGATGGAGGTATTGGCTTGACCCTTTATTCCGGTTTGGATTATTTGGAGTATTATAGTCAGTTCCCTGCACACAATACGGTTTGTGTAGATGGAATCTCTTCTTATCCGGTTATGAAAAGCAATCATGCTTTCAAATTATTGAACTGCTACCCCGAAGCAGGGATGAAAGTAGATTATCAGCCTGTGAGTTATAGTGAAGTCTTTTTCCGTGAACCTGAATCACAAGCTGATCAAAACCGTATGATGAGTATTGTGACTACAGGAGAAAAGAACGGATATTATGTCGATATTTTCCGTAGCAGGAAAGTGGAGGGAGGAGATAAAATGCATGATTATTTTTATCATAATATGGGACAAACCATGAACTTGACTGCTGCTGACGGGAGTAGCTTGTTTCTTCAACCAACGGAGGAACTGGCTTTTGCTGGGGCACATATATATGCCTATTCTTATTTGTTTGACAAGAAAAGTGCCGAGACCTCCAAAGATATTAAAACAATGTTTACTATACAGATGCCGGATGAGGATAATATCAGTATGAATATGTGGATGAAAGGTGCTCCTGAACGTAAAGTCTTCTCGGCTTTGAGCCCGATGACTGAAGGATTGAGCCGGATTCCGGATATGCCTTATGCTATCAAAGAGCAACCTACGTTGACTTTTGTAGCCCGCCAACAAGGTGAAGCTTGGAATCGTCCGTTTGTAGCTGTTTATGAACCTTCTTCGGTAAAGGAGCCGGGATGTATTTCCTCCATTACTTTTCCAGAAGTGGAAAGTGGTGTGGCTGGAAGTCATGTCGGAATTTGTATTCAACAAAAAGAGGGGCGTGTGGACCGGATTATTTCTTCGGATGATGCAGGTCATTTGTGTAAAAGTGGAGAAATGACTGTACAAGCTGCTTATGCATTGTGGGGAAATAAACAAGGCGATGATTGTATTTTCTTTTTGGGAGGAGGTACACTATTGAAAACTCCACATGTTGAAATAAGTTCATTGACAGTAACAGATGTGATGTTGGTGTATAAAGAGGGCGTTTGGAAATATGCAGCTTCTGCACCTTGTAAAGTCAGGATGAATGGAAAAGAATATAATTTGTTGCCCGGACATGATTTACGCAAACTTTGATATAAACTTTCTTTTATAAAGTAATCTTTTTAAATCATCATCCTTTCTTTTTCATACAGCAAATAAGAAGTGGATGATGATTTTTTCTTTTTTTGATAGGGAAAATATATTCCCTTTTCACTATATTTGCATTATTTGATAAACACGAGGTTCCAAATATGCACAATGTAATGAAAAACATTTTAAGATTTATATTTATATTGTTTCTTATATTCTTGTCTTTACCCATTTTCTCTCGTTCCTACGCTTTTCGTGGCTTGTCTGTAACTGAGGGATTATCAGATTTAGTGGTAAATGCCATCTATAAAGATTCTTTAGGTTATGTGTGGTTGGGGACCGGCAATTCGTTGGAATGTTTTGATGGAATTCATTTCAAGCATTATCTTATTCCGGGTTCAGATGAAAAATTGAAACGGGTAAATGCCATTGCTGAGATGCCTGGCAATGAATTGTGGATGGGGAATGGTAGTGGATTATGGCGTGTTAGCAAGCAGAAAAATAGTTTGGAGCCCATTGCCCGTGAAACGATAGGATATGCTGTGCGCTCTCTTTTACATGATGGGAAAGGAATACTTTATATCGGAACAGAAAGGGGGCTTTTCATTTATAAAGGAGGTAGCTTGAACCAAATTATGATAGATCCTAATATGTTGTCGGCGGCGAACTCTATTGGTGGCTTGAATTTGGGAGAAGATGGAATACTTTGGATGGCTACGGAGAATGGTCTTTATTCTCTGCGACTTTCAGATAGAAAAATAGAGGCTTATCATAATGTGATGGAAGAGAAGCATGTTTGTTCTTTTAAGAATATAGCTAGGATTGGGAGTATGCTTTATTTAGGAACGATGGGGCAGGGAATCATCAGTTTTGATACACAAACTAAAGAATTTGCTCGTTTTGTTGATGTAGGTTGTAATGTAATTTCTTCTTTATCCGGTGATGGGAAAAGCCTTTTGTATGTGGGAACCGATGGTAACGGAGTTCATTTTGTATCAACGGATAAAAAGAAAGTTGTTCGTTCCATGCGTCATGAAACAGGGAAGGATGAAACTTTGCGTTCTAATTCCGTTTATTCTGTTTTGGTTGATAAAGAAGGTTTGATTTGGGTAGGATTCTATCAGCTGGGGTTGGATTACACATTATATCAGAGTGGGCTGTTCTCCACTTATACGTATGCTCCTTTTTTTGATTCCAGAGATATGCCAGTACGTACACTTGCTATCAAAGAGAAAGAGAAACTGATTGGATCTCGTGACGGACTTTTTTATATTGACGAAGAAAATCATCGTTATAAAAGTTTCAAGGTTCCACAGTTACGCTCAAATATGATTTTCAGTTGTCTGTATTATCAGAATGAGTATTATATAGGTACATACGGTGGTGGAATGTATGTTTTAAATCCTGCGACTTTGACACTCAGAGATTTTGAACCGGATGGAGGAATGCCTTTTAGTAAGGGACATATTTTTTGTATCAAGCAGGATCGTGAAAAGAATTTGTGGATAGGAACATCTTTAGGAATATTCTGCTATAAAGACGGCAGACAGATAGCTCATTATACCAGTGCCAATTCTAAGTTGCCAGAAGGGAACGTATATGAAATCTATTTTGATTCCACTCATAAAGGATGGATATGTACAGAGAATGGAATGTGCATTTGGGACCCCTCTGCCCGGACATTGAAAACCGATGTGTTTCCTAAGGGATTTATTCATAAGGAAAAAATAAGAGTGATCTACGAAGATTCCAACCATGATCTTTATTTTTTTCCGGACAAAGGCTCTCTTTTTATCTCTGATTTGTCTATGACTATTTTTAGGCGTTTGCAGCCGGGGACTCCTTTGGATGGGAATGATGGTATGTTTATTGTAGAGGATCGTGAAAAGTGGTTATGGCTGGGAACTAACAATGGTTTGTTCCGGTATGATAAGAAAGACCATTTTATTCCTTATAATTTTGTTGATGGTATTCCCAGTTCCATTTTTACTCTTTGTCCGCCGGTACGTGATGAGAACGGCATTTGGTTTGGAAACTCCAAAGGGCTTCTGTATTTGGATACAGTGCGGATGAATCAGAGGAAATCCGTTCCCTATTCGGTTGCCATAACAGATATATGTGTAAATGGAAAATCTGTAGTGCAATCTGTTGTGGGAGATGGCGGCAAGAGTGAAATTTCATTGGAAGCTTCTCAGAAGAATGTTACCTTTTACTTTTCTGATTTCAGTTATACGGCACCTGCTTTTATGTCATACGAATATCAATTAGAGGGTGAGGATACCGGATGGATGGCTTTGACAGGTCGTTCGGATATTACTTATTATGATTTACCGTCCGGTAATTATACTTTTAAAGTAAGACAGATGGGGAATCCAGAGTCAGAAACTCAGCTAACGGTTAAAATAGCGTCTTCTATTAGTATATGGAGCATAGTGTTCATCGTGATAGCTGTGGTGACCGGAAGTATTGCTGTCCTTTATCAAAAAAAGAAAGAGGTGGAGAACGAAAGGGAAGAACTGATGCCTGACTCTGCTAAAGTTATAGAAAAGGAGATGCAGCCAGTTGAGGAATCCCATGTTGTAGCGGAAGAGAAATACAGGACAAATAAGATAAGTGTGGAGGAATGTAAACGGTTGGCTGAGAAATTGGAGATTGTTATGCATAGAGAAAAACCTTATACTAATCCTAATTTGAAGATTGCCGATTTGGCTGTGTCCATTGGCACATCATCTCATACTTTGTCCTATTTATTTAATCAGTATCTAAACCGTAATTATTATGATTATATCAATGATTATCGCATAGCTGAATTCAAGCGCTTGGTGGAGAAAGATGAATATGCTAAATACACTTTGAGTGCTTTGGCTGAGTTGTGTGGGTTCAGTTCAAGAGCTTCTTTCTTTCGATATTTTAAAAAAGCGACTAATATCACTCCCAATGAGTACATCCGAAGTATTGGGAAAAACAATGAATAACCTCTCTATTTTTTGTTGAGAGTCTCAAATTATTATATGATACTGAGTGTATCAAATTATTAATCTGTTATAAACTAGCGGATTAGTCTGTCTTTGGTCTAGGGTAATGATATGAGATTTATTAGAATAGAAAAAGTGTTTTTCTTGTCCTTCTACCTTTTATATTTGCATTCGTAAATGTAACCCAAAAAGCTGAAGACATGAAAAACATATCCATGAAATCTACTCAATTAATAGAGGATTCTTATACGAATTATCATCATTCGGTCTATCTGTATATCTATTATAGGATAGCTCATAAAGAAGAGGCGGAAGACTTGGCTCAAGATGTGTATGTACGGCTGATGGACTACGATCGGATGCTCTGTGCAGAGACTATTAAGTATTTCATTTTTACTATTGCCCGTAATTTGGTAACTGATTATTTACGTCGTTATTATAAGAGGCAAGAAGTTACTTCTTATTTATATGAGCATACGGTTGCTTATACAAATGAAACAGAACTTCGTGTGGTGGCCAATGATTTGGAAGCGTGTGAGAAATATAGATTGTCTTTGCTTCCTCCACGGCGTCGTACTATTTATGCAATGAGTCGTTTTGAAGACAAATCTATTTCAGATATTTCAGCGGAATTAAATCTTTCGCACCGTACCGTTGAAAACCATTTAAGGATAGGGCGGCATGAGGTGCGCGAGTTTATCAAACAGTGTATATAATAAGAAAACAACAATAAAACTGTTAATATTAAATTTTAAGTTTATGAAAAACGAATTCTTTAAATTTTCATCGAGAAGAATCTTGTTTTCTACGGTGATGGCTTCTGCCTTGTTGGCAGGTAGCCCGCAGACTGTATTTGCAGAGGTGAATGGGGTGCAGACTGTTATGCAGACTGGAACGGTAAAAGGGCAAGTGGTGGATGCTACAGGAGAACCGGTAATTGGTGCTACGGTACAAGTAAAAGGCACGACTAATGGTACAATTACCGATTTTGATGGTAATTTTACATTGAATAATGTTCCGGAAAAAGGCATATTGGTCATTTCTTATATCGGATACAAGACTCAGGAAGTTAATATATCAGGGAAAACAAACGTTAAGGTCGTTTTGAAAGAGGATACTGAGGTGCTGGATGAAGTAGTAGTAGTTGGTTATGGTGCCCAAAAGAAAGCTTCTTTAACTAGTTCTATTAGTCAGATCAAGGGGGATGAGGCTTTTAAAAATAAGGGTATTGCTAATGCTACAGTAGCTTTGCAAGGTGAAGTTCCGGGATTGACTATTACACGCACTTCTACTCGTCCGGGTAGTGAGGGAGCAGAGATGAAAATACGTGGTGATATTTCTGTTAATGGAAAATCTTCTCCATTAGTTATCATTGATGGTATAACAGGTTCATTGGATGAGTTAAATGCTATGGATGCAAGTGATATTGAAAATATTTCAGTTTTGAAGGATGCTTCGGCTGCGATATACGGTGCCCGTTCGGCTTCAGGTGTTGTACTGGTAACAACAAAGCGTGGTAAAAAAGGAAAGGCTCAAATATCATATAGTGGCTCTGTTAGTCGCACAATTAACGGTATTCAGCCTCCTATTACAAATAATCGGGAATGGTTGGATATGTTTTATGAAGCTCAATATAATGATGCTGCCGCTTTAAATCCTAGTTTAACTACTGCTGATGAAATTCATAAAGCTGTAAATTGGTGGATATTTAATTCTTTTGGTGGTCCTACTTTGGATCAATCGGATATTGATCCGGCTACTGGTGCACCAACAGTATATAAGGGGGAAACTCTTTTTAATGCTCTTCGTGCAGGTAAAGTCTTGACATTACAAAATGGTGATAAAGTGGAACGTTGGGACCCAAATGTGTATATGATGGATTATCTTTATGGTCAGGCAACTTCTCAAAAGCATTCGATTAGTATTTCTGGAGCAGATGAAAAGTTTAGTTATCGAGCGTCTTTGGGGTATGCGGATAATAATTCACAGTTGAAAGTTGCTAATGATGGAGAAAAAAAATATAGTGGTCGTTTAAATGCTGATTATCAAGCGACAGATGCTTTGAAATTTGAAACAAGTATGTCGTATGACAAACGTGATATTATAACCCCAACTACTGATGTGGGAGCTGGATATTTTGATCCTTGGTTTTGGACTGTGTATAATAAAAATGGTCAGGCTTATGATACATTTAGTGGTAACCGGAATCCTATTGGTGGGTTGACCCAAGGAGGGGAGAAGAAAAATTCATTGACAACTTTTAGAGGAAGTGCTAAAGCAACTTATGATTTTTCTAAATGGGTAAAAGGACTTTCTATTTCAGCTTCGGGGGCTTATAAGACTGTACAGAGAAATATGCAGGAAGTGAAGAATAAAGTACAATATTATGATTGGGTAGGTACACAGACTGGTAATAAGCAAGGTCCCGGACAATTGAAAGAAGAAATAGCGAAATGGGAAAACATTACTTTAGGTGCTTTTGCTAATTATAATCGTACTTTTGCTGATGTGCATAGCGTTTCTGCCATGTTGGGTATGACTGCCGAACAAGAAACATATAAAAGGGTAGGTGCGGTTCGTAAATCCGGTGCTGTTTATCCGGGGTCTGGATTAGCAGATTTGGATGTATGGGTGAATGGAAATAATAATGAGGCATATGGTGGACAGAATTCTTGGGGATTGGTTTCTTATTTAGGGCGTTTGAATTATACTTATGCTGATAAATATTCAATAGAGGTATTGGGTCGTCGGGATGGGGCTTCTAAGTTGGCGAAAGAACAACGTTGGAAAAATTTTTATTCTATTTCTGGTTTTTGGAGACTTTCAAATGAAGACTTTTTAAAAGATGTTTCATGGTTGAGTGATTTGAAGTTGCGTTACAATTATGGTAGAACAGGTAGTGTGGAAGGTATTGACAATTACGAGAGATTTGCTACTATCAAAACTGGTACGACTATTTTTGGTGTAAATCCCGGTACGCATACTTCATTGTGGGTAGACGGTATGAGATCTGCGGAACGTACATGGGAAACTATTGACAGCCACGATGTGGGAGTGGATTTTGCTTTTCTTAGCAATCGTTTGAGAGGTTCATTTGATTATTTTATCAAGACCAATAACGGTATGTTTATTGATGTACAATATCCTTCTATTTTAGGTGCGGCTGCTCCTAAAACCAACAATGGTAAGTTTCGTGCCCGTGGTTGGGAGTTGGCTTTGAATTGGAATGATCAAATAGGTCAGGTAAAGTATAACATTGGAGGATCTCTTTCGGATGCATGGTCAAAAGTGCTTGAATTAGCTAATAATGAAAATGTACCTAATGAGGGTAAGAATGAAAATCGCTTAATCGGTATGCCAAGACAAGCATTGTATGTATACCAAACTGATGGTATTTTCCAAAGTGCAGATGAAGTGGCTGCATATTATGAGAAGTATTATTGGAATGCGGATCATTCAGGACCGAAAGCTAATAATATTCTTCCTGCCCCTCAGGAGGCATCTACTAATACACTTCGTCCGGGGGCTCGTAAAGTAGTCGATTTGAATGGTGACGGTGCTATAACAAAAGATGATCTTTACTATGCAGGAGATATGGCCCCTCGTTTGACATTTGGCTTTAAATTGGGATTGGAATGGAAAGGAATCGATTTCTCGGCTTTCTTCCAAGGAGTAGGTAAACAAGTATTGTTAAGAGGTGGATATTTGGCTGCTCCATGGACTACAAATTATGTTCTGCAAAATAAAAACTTCGCAGGGAAAATGTGGAGTGAGAATAATCGGGATGCAGAATATACTATTGCTTCACGTGACCAGAATTTTAATAAGTGGAATTATAATAATAAAGATGTCAGTGTTCAGAATAATCGGTATGTCCGTTTGAAATCTTTGGTAGTGGGGTATTCATTGCCTCAAAAGTGGATTTCAAAAGCCGGACTCAGTAAATTGAGAGTTTACTTCTCCGGTGATGATCTTTGGGAATGGACAAAAGTAAAGGATGGATATGATCCGGAATATGGTGAAAATTCAAATAACACATTCCCGTTCAGCAGATTGCTGACATTCGGAGTAGATGTTACATTCTAATAACCTGTTAAAATATAAACATATGAAAACCATAATAAATAAATTTTTTCTTGCATCGGCTGTGGTGATGTCATTGACTGCATGCAGTGACTTTCTTGATAAAGAACCGTTGTCTCAGGGAACAGAGGCTATTGTGTTTAAGACTCCTGAACATTTTGAACAGGCAGCCAATGCTTTATATAATGTAATTGGATGGAAAAATCTGGATAATAAGCCGTCATACGGTGATATAATGGACCGAGGGACGGATATCAGTGGATTAGGAAGCAATGGAGGTGGTTCGGCACCGGAAGGAAATTGGAGTTGGGATAAGCCTTATTCGCATATCCGTACTTGCAATATATTGTTGGAAAAGGCAGAAGCTTATGATGGTAGCCAAAGTGATATTGCCCAGTCTGTGGGGACTGCTTATTTTTTTCGCGCATGGCAGCATTTTTATTTGTTGCAACATTTTGGTGGTGTGCCTATTTCAGACCATGTGTTGACTGTTAGTGATGGAGTGTTACAGGCCCCGCGAAACAGTCGGTATGAGGTGGCAGCCTTTATTATGTCCGATTTAAGAGAGGCTGTAAAGCGTTTGCCTAAAGAAACGGAAATTCCGGAAGGAAGCAAAGGAAAAGTAAGCAAGGAAGCTGCCAAATCTTTTTTGGCCAGAGTATTGCTTTATGAGGCTACGTGGGAAAAGTATGTTCCTGCTATCAATTATGATTTAGATGGTGATGGGAGTTCGCAGGGGGCAGGAACTGTTAAACCGGAAGGATATCCTTCTATAACCGATATGTTGACAGAAGCAAAGCAGATGTCAAAAGAGGTGATAGAAGAAGCTGAAAGTGGAACTTATAAGTTGTGGGCAGAATGTGATTCTTTGAGTTATTACTATTTGTTTAATATTGATGATAAGGGTGGAAATATTCCTAATTTCAAAAGTGCTGGAAAAAGTACGAATAAAGAATTTATTTTCTCAAAAAAATATGACTACGATCTGAGTCGTGGTGGTATTAATTTATCGCATTCGGTCATGGTAGGTGCAGCAACGGGTATGAGTGCTCAGTTTGGTGAATCTTTCCTTTGTCGTAATGGACTTCCTATTCGTATCAGTTATACAGGTAGTATGTCTGATGCGCAGAATAATCCAGAATTCGAGGGATATGCAACATTTATAGGTGAATATCGTAATCGTGATTATCGTTTTGTTGGTTGTACTTTCTTACCTGACCGTGTATCTTATAGTAGCCGTACTGAAGATGGACGTCAACGTATGGATGCTAGTCAACCTTATCCTACTTCTGTGTTTCCTAAGGACAATGATCATTATGATCCTACTGATCCCGTATATAGTAGTTCTTGTGCAGTCTTCCATCCCACAATTAGAAATAATAGTACAATGGGGGGATACAGCAGCCGTAAGTATTTGATTGAAGGGGCAAATCGTCCGGATAATACAGAATCTGCAGATTTTCCATTGATTCGTTTGGCAGAGGTGCATTGTATTTATGCCGAGGCGACTTGTGAATTGAATAATGGAAACATTTCAGATGAAGATCTTAATTTCTCTATTAATAAAAATCGTGCTCGTGCTGGAGTGGCTCCTTTGACCAATGCGTTAATTGCTAATGTTTGGGATGCTGGTTATTGGGATCATGCTACAGGAAAAACTATTTGTAAAAAAATGAATATGTTGGATGAAATACGTAGAGAGCGTGCATGTGAACTTTTTGGTGAAGGTTTTCGTATGGACGATTTAAAACGTTGGGGTATTGCGCATATTAACTTGACTGGTCGTAAATTGGGTCGACATGTTTTGGGGACGGCATACGAAACAGAGAAAGCCAATGATGCCACTTACTTCGGTGAACCCTGTTATTATCCAGAAAAATATCCTTTGCTTTATGGGCTTTATGAGGGCTCTGATCCTAACGACCCTGACTATGGACGTTCTATAGCAACTTTGGCTGGTAATTTGCTTTATACACAAAGGGATTATTTAGATCCTATTCCTCGTCAGCAGATACGTTTGAATCCGCAATTAACGCAGAATCCTGGTTGGTAATAAAAACTGAAGGATAAATCGAAAATCAATAGACTGATTTATAGTAGTTAGGGTGTGAAATAAGAATATTCTTTAGGTAAAGGATTATTTCATGCCCTAATTGATAATGAAATTGTGGTATATTAGAATTGCTGGTAGGCGCTTTGAGTGATTGATAGTTATTGAACGTATATTCTAAAATAAATAGCAGACTTTACAAATGAAAAGAATGAGAACATTATGCTTGACAGGTCTTTTATGGATGATGACCTGTATTCTTTATGCACAAAACCAGTTGATAACTTATACGGTTCCTAGTGACGGGGTGGAGTTGAAAGACGATTTTACAGTTCGGGTGAGGCAATCTGGCAGTGGATGGAAAGAAGTAGTTACTTATCCGATGAAAGTAGATGAAGTACGCCAGACGAAGCATCATGTTGAACTAGCCTCAATGGGATATTTTGACTTTTCCGGTCAGGTGGAAGTTTCCGTTACCTATAATAAAGGAGAAGTAAAGAGTGGCAGGGTGCGTCCGTTGTCGTATGGTATCACTCCGCAGATTAGCGGCAGTACGATGACTTTTACGCTAGACCGTCCGCGTAATCTGTCCATTGAGGTAAATGGAGACATATTCCATAATCTTCATCTTTTTGCGAATCCGATAGATGAAAATCGCCCGAAGAAATTGAAAGATAAGAATCTGATTTATTTTGCTCCGGGAATACATCAGTTACCCGGCGATACACTTAATGTTCCTTCGGGAAAGACTGTCTATGTGGCAGGTGGGGCCATTGTGCGTGGATGTATCCGTGCGGTCAATGCCCGTGATGTGAAAATTCTGGGACGGGGTGAGGTGCATCCCGAAGGTCGTGGGGCAGGCATCAGCATTATTAATTCACGAAATATATATGTGGAAGGTCTCATCACAACCCAATGCCCCACTGGAGGTTCGGACAGTGTGACAATCCGCAATGTAAAGGCTGTCAGTTCATATGGGTGGGGGGACGGTATGAATGTATTTGCCAGCAACAACGTCTTGTTTGATGGAGTATTTTGCCGTAACTCCGATGATTGCACTACCGTGTATGCTACACGTATGGGGTTTCATGGCGGATGCCGTAATGTGACAATGCAGAATTCTACCTTGTGGGCAGATGTGGCGCACCCTATTTTTATCGGGTTACACGGAGATGTGGATAGGAATGAAGTGATGGAGAATCTGACTTACCGGAACATTGATATTTTGGATCATCGGGAAATGCAAGTGGATTATCAAGGCTGTCTGGCTATCAATGCAGGTGATAATAATCTGGTCCGGAATGTACGGTTCGAGAATATCCGCATCGAGAATTTCCGGCAAGGACAATTGGTGAATCTGCGTATATTTTACAATAAGAAGTATTGCAAGGCTCCGGGCAGGGGCATTGAGAATGTGCTTTTTAAAGATATTACCTATAATGGCGATCATGCCGAACTCTCACATATCGTTGGCTACGACGAGGAACGGATGGTGAAGAATATTCGTTTTGAGAATCTGAAGATAAACGGTAAAGTTATATCGGATGATATGACCGGTAAGCCTGCATGGTATAAAACGTCGGACATGGCGCGTTTCTTTGTTGGGGAACATGTAGGTGATATTGTATTTGTAAAATGAAAAAAGGTAGTTTCAAGCAAGAACTTCAAGAAGATTTAAAACTCTGTGGTCGGTGTTTTTTAGAGAGAGCATATAAAAGAAATCATCTTTGCGAAATAAAAAGAAAAGGTAATTATTTAGGTAGGATAATTTTTAAAGAATGATCCTTTTTGCTATCTTTGTCCATTGAAAATGAATAAATTATATTCTTATGGAATTACAAGATAAATATATCCGCTTTGATTGGGCTGTTAAGCGTCTGCTGCGTCATAAAGCTAATTTTGGTGTGCTCGAAGGATTCCTTACGGTACTGATAGGTGATGAAATTCATATAGTGGAGATTTTGGAAAGCGAGGGTAACCAGCAAACGGAGAATGATAAGTTCAATCGGGTTGATATCAAAGCTCTCAATAGTAAAAATGAGATTGTTATCATCGAGATTCAAAATACGCGTGAGCTGTATTATTTGGAGCGTATCCTGTATGGAGTGGCTAAAGCCATTACAGAACATATCTCATTGGGCGAGACTTATTATAAAGTTAAAAAGATATATTCTATCAGCATTCTTTATTTCGATATTGGTCATGGAACTGATTATCTTTATCATGGGCAGAATATATTTAAAGGAGTGCATACAGGAGACTTTCTTCAAGTGAGTACTCGGGAAAAGGATGCCATTGTGCCCCGTATGCCTTCCGAAATTTATCCGGAGTATTTTCTGATCCGTGTGAATGAGTTTAACAAGGTGGCGGTGACCCCTTTAGAGGAATGGATAGAATATTTGAAGACGGGTATTATCCGTCCTGACACGACTGCTCCCGGATTGGGTGAGGCACGTGAAAAATTGAAATATTATTCAATGACGCCTCAGGAACGCCATGCCTATGATGAACATCTTAGCGCTTTGATGATCCAGAATGATGTTCTTGATTCTGCTAAGTTGGAGGGAAAGATAGAGGGAAAGATAGAGGGACGATTAGAAGGACGTGCGGAGGGTCGTGAAGAAGGTCGTGAAGAGGGCATTAAAGAAGGTGTTCTTCGAAATGCCCGGAGAATGAAAGAAAAAGGATTCTCTACAGAAGATATTATGGAAATTACAGGATTGACATTCGAAGAGGTTAGTCAGTTGTAATCCCATGTTTGGTTAAATAAATCCACAGGTGGCTTCTTAAGGTATTTTATTTTACGCAAAGGTTTACGTGCTTTTTGTTAAGCTGACTTATATTTAGGTCAGCTTAATCTTTTTATTTTTGAGCACATAAATAAACGATTTGTTAACGTGTAATGAATGACACAATGAAAAAACTCTTCTTTTTAATAGCGGCAAGCTTCTTTTTAACTTCAGTAGATGCGCAGATAAAACCGAGCGTGAACGTCCTGCCGAATGGCAGCATTTAGTAAAAGGCGCACGTTTTATGGACCGTTTCCTTCCTATGCCGGACGGCATTCAGATTAAGGGGATTTGGGGTACGGACAGTGTACTGAATCGTTATGTGGATAATGGAATAGAACTTCCCGGAGTTTCTTTTTGGGGAGGAAATATATTGCAGGATACGGATGGTAAATACCATTTGTTTGTGTGTGGCTGGCCTGAGGATTCTCCGAAAGGGCACATGTTTTGGTCGAATTCTACTGTTTTCCATGCAGTAAGTGATCGGTTGGAAGGACCTTTTAAAATTCAAAATTCTGTGGGAAAAGGACATAATCCGGAAGCGTTCCGGTTAAAGGATGGCCGTGTCGTGGTCTATGTGATTGACGGTTACTATATAGCAGACGGGGTGGACAGCAAGGTGTGGACGTATGGTAAATTCAGTTTTGATTCTCGTGACCGAAAAATCATAGAGGGGCTTTCCAATTTGACTTTTGCCCGCCGTCAGGATGATTCTTACTTGATGGTATGTCGGGGTGGAGGTGTCTGGATCAGTAAAGACGGACTTTCACCTTATATGCAGTTGACTGACAAACGAGTTTATCCGGATGTGGAAGGCAGATTCGAAGATCCCGTGGTATGGCGGGATGAGTTGCAATATCACTTGATCGTGAATGACTGGTTGGGCAGAATTGCTTTCTATCAGCGTTCCAAGGACGGAGTGCATTGGGTGACAGAACAAGGGGAAGCATACGTGCCGGGTGTATCATTCCATAAGGATGGAGCGGTGGAACATTGGTTTAAATATGAGCGCCCTAAAGTTTTTCAGGATGAGAAGGGGCGTGCTGTCCAAATGAATTTTGCCGTGATTGATACCATTAAATGGAACGATCTGCCTAACGATAAACATAGTTCCAAAAATATAAGTATTCCTCTGAATAAAGGAATGCTATTGTCTGTTTTGAATGAAGAAGAGATCACTCCGTCTACTCGTACTATTGAGGTAAAGATTGCTGCCGAATCAGGTTTTAATCCGCAGACAGATGTGGATGTAAAGTCGTTGTGATTCGGTTCATTTACCGAAGTGAATTTTGGACGTGGTTGCAAGCCTGTGAAGACCAAGGTGTCGGGCAAAGATTTGATTGTGGTCTTTAAAGCGAAGGGCAGTGGCATCACTTCGGATGAATTTGCTCCTAAAATGATAGGTAAAGATAAAAAAGGGAATATGTTGTATGGTTATGCCCGTTTGCCATACGTGAATTATCGGCCGGCTCTGCTCTCCGCCCGTCGCCCTCTGTTTGATAAAGAAAAAGGTGGGTTGAAGGTAGAGATACAGAACTTTGGTTTGTCTGCATCGGAACCGACGGAAGTTGAGGTGATATGCAACGGTTCCAGCCAGGGAAGGATTGCTTTGAAAACATTGCAACCTTATGAGATTGAGTGTCTGATGTTTGATTCGGATATGTTACTATCAGATGATAACGCATCGTATGAAGTGGTATTCTTTCAGGAAGGAAAAGAGGTGGAACGGAATAAATTCTAGAAGATAAGATCATTGTTGATGAGAAAATGGTTAATAGGCTTTTATTTTTGAGTGGAAAATGCTTATCAAACGTATTTAAAAAGAAAAGCATAAAAATGAAAAAGTTATTAGCCTTTTGTCTTATGGTGTGTTGTGCGGTTGCACAGGCTCAGTTGGTGACTTATCCCGAAGGATTGAAAACAGGTATGCCTCATAATGATGATTATACAGTGCGTGTCCGTGTTCCGGGGGGTGAATGGAAAGACCTGTTTGAATATAATGTGCAGGTGGATATGGATAGGGTACAAGATGCTTCGATGGTACAGTTTGATATGGGCAGTCTTGTGGAGGTAATGGTAAAAAAGAATAATGGAACGATTCATGAGGTAGATATTCGTCCGCAGGTAAATGATATACGCTATGTACAATATAAGAATGTGATTACATTTATGCTTGATAAACCCCGATATCTTTCTGTGGAGTTTAATGGGGATAGGTTGCATAACCTTCATGTGTTTGCCAATCCGATGGAAACGGAGACTTACTCGAAAGAAGAGAAAGGAGTGATGTATTTTGGGCCGGGAGTGCATCGACCTAAAGATTTGCCAAACAATCAGATAAGGATACCAAGTAATACGACGGTTTATTTGGCTCCGGGAGCAGTTGTGAAAGCAAAACTATGGGTGGATAAAGCCGAAAATGTACGTATTGTGGGTAGAGGTATCTTGGATCATCCTATTCGTGGCATTGAAATAACAGATTCTAAAAATGTAGTGGTGGATGGCATAACGGTGATCAATCCGGATCATTACACGGTATTCGGAGGAGGTTCTGTAGGGGTGACAATCAGAAATTTGAAATCTTTTAGTTGCAAAGGTTGGAGTGATGGCATTGACATGATGTGCTGTCACGATGTATTGATAGACAATGTATTTATGCGTAATAGTGATGACTGCATTGCTTTATATAATCATCGTTGGAACTGGTGGGGCGGTTCGGATAATATCACTGTACAGAATTCCATTCTTTGGGCGGATATTGCTCATCCTATCAATGTAGGTGGTCATGGTGATCCGGAGTCCTTGATAGGTGAGACCATTGAAAATTTGATTTTTCGGAATATTGATATTTTGGAACATGATGAAGATGATGTGCCTTATCAGGGATGTATGGCTATAGATGCCGGTGATAGAAACAGGGTGAAGAATATTTTATTTGAGGATATTCGGGTGGAAAGTATTCAAGAAGGAAAATTGTTCCATATCAACATTCGTTTCAATCCTAAATATGACAAACAGCCCGGACAGAGCATTGATGGAGTAACTTTCCGTAATATTACTTATAACGGAGTAGGCGAGAATCCTTCGTTGATAAAAGGGCTGGATAAAGAAAGGATGGTGCGGAATATTACGTTTGAAAATGTGGTGGTTAATGGAGAGAAGATAAAGGATTTAAAGGGTTTTATCACGAATGAATATATCGAAGGAATAAAGATAAAGTAGATAAAAAACTGTTTTATAGTTGGACCTATTTATGAAAAGAGAGAAAAGCATTAAGTGTTTTTCTCTCTTTTATCATATTATGTAGTAAGTTTGAATGTCGATTGAGGAACTAATTAGAAAAAGACAATGAAGAAGAAAATTTTAGTTGTAGCCGGGTTATTGGCTATGTCGGGTGCTTTGACGGCCCAGTCTGTTTATCCCGGCCAACATGCCGGAAAGTTGAAGAGAGAAACCGTGGCTCCGATGAAAGTCAAGAGTTTTGATTTGAAAGATGTTCGTTTGCTTCCAAGCCGTTTTCGTGAAAATATGATGCGTGACTCTGTATGGATGGCTTCTATAGAGGTGGACAGGCTGTTACATAGTTTCCGTACCAATGCTGGCGTGTTTGCAGGTCGTGAAGGTGGTTATATGACAGTAAAGAAGTTAGGTGGATGGGAGTCCTTGGACTGTGAATTGCGTGGACACACCACAGGGCACTTGCTTTCTGCCTACGGCTTGATGTATGCGGCAACCGGCAGTGAACAGTTCAAACAAAAAGGGGATAGTCTGGTGAATGGCCTGGCGGAGGTACAAACCGCATTGGGTAACGGCTATCTGAGTGCTTATCCTGAAGAATTGATCAATCGTAACATCCGTGGCACCAGTGTATGGGCACCGTGGTACACGCTTCATAAACTTTTCTCTGGATTGATAGACCAGTATCTTTACAGTGACAATCAGAAAGCTTTGGAGGTTGTTGTTCGTATGGCCGACTGGGCATATCATAAACTCAAACCTTTGGATGAGACTACACGTCAAAAAATGATACGGAATGAATTTGGTGGAGTGAATGAGTCCTTTTATAATTTGTATGCAATAACCGGGGACGAACGTCATCGGTGGCTGGCTCAATTCTTTTACCATAATGAAGTGATTGATCCGTTAAAGGAACTACGTGATGATTTGGGTACTAAACATACCAATACATTCATTCCGAAAGTGATAGCCGAAGCTCGCAATTATGAATTGACAGAGGATGAGAACAGCAGAAAGTTATCCGATTTCTTTTGGCATACTATGATAGACCATCATACATTTGCCCCTGGATGCAGTAGTGACAAGGAACATTATTTTGACCCGGCCCGGTTCTCCAAGCATGTGTCAGGTTATACCGGGGAAACGTGTTGTACCTATAATATGTTGAAACTGTCCCGTCATTTGTTCTGCTGGACAGCCGATGCTGCCATTGCGGATTATTATGAACGGGCCCTTTACAACCATATTTTGGGACAGCAAGATCCTCAGACCGGTATGGTAACATATTTCCTGCCCTTGCTTTCAGGCTCGCATAAGGTGTATAGTACGAAAGAAAATTCTTTCTGGTGTTGTGTGGGAAGCGGTTTTGAGAACCATGCTAAATATGGAGAAGCTATTTATTATCACAATGACAAAGGCATTTATGTGAATCTTTTTATCCCCTCGGTGGTTAATTGGCGCGAGAAAGGATTGACTCTCCGGCAGGAAACGGATTTTCCGGCAGAGGAGACCACTGTTCTGACCATAAGAGCCCAAAATCCTGTAGAAACTACGGTTTATCTTCGTTATCCTTCATGGAGCAAGGGAGTGAAAGTGTTTGTGAATGGCAAAAAGATAGCGGTGAAACAGAAGCCAGGTTCATATATTGCCATTACTCGTCTATGGAAAGACGGTGACCGTATTACGGCTGATTATCCTATGTGTCTCCGTGTGGAAACGACCCCGGATAATCCTCAAAAAGGAGCGTTGGTTTATGGTCCGGTAGTGTTGGCCGGTAAGCGGGGAACAGAAGGAATGCAGGCACCTGCGCCCGATTCCAATCCTGCTTTGTACAATGATTATTATACGTATGATTATCATATCCCTGCAGGACTTCGCACTACGTTAAAACTCGATGTCAAGCATCCTGAACGCAGTGTACAGCGTGTCGGTACGGAATTAAAGTTTACGACTTCGCAAGGAGATGTGATAGAACCGTTGTACAATAATCATCGGCAGCGTTATGTGGTATATTGGGATTTGGAGAAAGAATAAATTTCATTATTAGATGAGTAAATGAATCCTTTGATTCGTATTTATATATGGTTTGACTAATCAAATGATATAGGAATATGAATAGAGGATTCGTTTTTATTTTGATATTGGCTGTTGGCTTGGTTGTGACTTCTTGTTTACGGCAAGGTAAACAGAATGTAACTTATGATTTTACCCCTTTGGATTCCATAATCAGTACCTGGATGGATAAGGGATACTATCCGGGGGGAGCAATATGTGTGATAAAGAATGATTCAGTGTTGTTTGAAAAGACGTATGGCTCTTTCACCGGAGATACAAAAGTGTATGTCGCTTCTGCCGGCAAGTGGGTGGCTGCTGCCGTAATTGGTGCGGTAGTGGACCGGACGGATTTGAGTTGGGATGATCCTGTAGAGAAGTGGTTACCGCAGTTCAGGGGCGATGCGAAAGGCGATATCCTTTTGCGTCAATTACTCTCTCATACTTCCGGTGTACGTCCTTACCTGCCTGCTCCCCGGGTGGACAATTACAATCATTTGGATTCGGCTGTCACAGAGATATTGCCTTTGGATACTGTTTTTGCACCGGGAATTCGATTTGAATATGGAGGATTGGCCATGCAAATAGCCGGACGTATGGCCGAAGTAGCTATGGGGGAAGAGTTTGAATTTTTATTTCAGAAATTAATTGCCGTTCCTTTGGAAATGACTGGCTCTCATTTTACTCCGGTTAATACTGACGGGGGACATGCTCCTATGTTGGGAGGTGGATTGTGTACCACGCTGAATGATTATATCCGTTTCTTGAAAATGATTTATCATAACGGACGTTTCGGGAACAAAGAGATATTGAAACCGGAAACAGTTCAAACTATGCAGGCAGATCAGGTACGGAATGCTGTTGTTGCTCCTGGTGAGTATGTTGAGAAAGCGTTAGGACAGCACCACACTGGTATCTATGGATTAGGTGAATGGCGTGAACTGGTTGATGAGACTACAGGAGAAGCTTATCAGATTAGTTCTCCCGGATGGGCTGGTGCTTACCCGTGGATAAATAAACGTGATAGCGTGTATGGTTTCTTTATAGCTCACGTACAGGGAGGAGCTAATAAAAAAGACGGCTTCTCTTCTTTTTATGGCAGTCCTGTCCTGTCTGAAACGGTAACCAAGATAGTAAATCAATAAATGAGTATGAAAAATATTTTAGTAACCTTTATTTTATGGATAGGGTGTATGTCGGCTGTTCAGGCGCAGCAACACCCTTGTGTATATGTTTCTCCGGCGGATAGAGCGTCTGTTCTGCAAAAAGTGAAAAATGAGCCTTGGGCTGGGGAAGCCTTTGCAGCTATCCGCTCCAAAGTGGAAAAATATGTGGATCGTCATCAGACTGATCCCGAATGGATAACTTCCCGGCTGGCCATGTATTGGAAAGATGGAGAGCGTTATACCCAATGCTATTTGAAAAAACAGAATTGGGACTATGGAGAGGGGAATGCTCCTGTTCCCACTGTAAGAATGCCGGGAATGCGTACTTGGAATAAGTATGTCAATGTTCCGCTGGAGGACCGCACTCCTTATAATGAAACAGGTGATATGTGGGGAATTAATAAATTAAATCCTTCGGAGCCTTCGGTCAAAGTGCCTTATAAGGAAAGCGGGCACATGATACGGGGGAATAATGTCGAGATCTTGACATTAGCAGAAAATGCCGCTTTTGTTTATTGGGTGACAGGAGAAGAGAAGTTTGCCCGTTTTGCCACAGATATATTTAATGTGTGGTTGGTAGGGACGTATTATATGAATCCTATTTTGGACCCTGAAAAGTCGTGTGGCAGTGTCGGTGGTTGGGAACCGGGAGGTATTTGCGGCTATTATGATTACGAACAGATACATGATGATTTGGTAATGCATGCGGCAATGGCGTATGATTTTGCTTTCGATTATTTGATACGGCATCCTCATGCTCATCTGAAAGCAATTGGGAAAGATACAAAAACGGTAGCTGCCGAAGTCTTTAAGCGTTTTATCAATATAGGGCTGGTACGCGGTGGCAAATCGGGTAACTGGAATGTGAACGGGTGGAATATAATGCTGCGTCCTATGTTGGTGCTCGATCATAATGAGGCTTATGCTGACGGTAAAGGAAAAGAGTATTATTTGAATCTGCTGGTGAACGAATCTACTCCCTATCATGACGCCATTCCCGATATATTGAAAACTTACGATCGGGTGACAGGGCTGTGGCCGGAATCTCCCGGTTATTCATTCGGTACAGTGCAGTCATTGCTTGATTGGGCGGCTCCCTTGAAACGTGCCGGGATAGATATCATAGCCGGTAACCCCATTTTGCAGAAAGCTGCAATGGCTGTATTTCCTTGGATGGACGATGCAGCCAATATGGTGGTGTTCGGTGATTCACGTGGGGGAAGTGCTAATTTCCAGACGTTTGAAAATCTGCTGACTTATTATACCGGAACAGATAATAAGGAGGGGGTGGAAAAAGTGGCAAGTGCCTTGAACAAAGGGATTTCTCAAAAGAAATACTCCAGAAATAATGCCGGTTGGACAGGGCTTTGTACCTATACAGCTACCATCCCGTCTGTACGTGCAGAGAGTAATGAGCGTGCGTCTTATTCTCCCCATCATCGTTTTATTACAATGAAGAACTGGGAGGGAGATTATAAAATGATGTTCACTCTGTATGGTGGTAAAAAAGGATACCATCTCACTCCGAACGGGTTGGCTTTACAATTCTATGCGTATGGTTATGCGTTGGCTCCGGATGCAGCGGCTTATGAGTCCTATTGGAGCAAAGATCATGGATACCATCAGTCTCCTACAGGTTCTAATACGGTTTTACCCGGATATACGGAAGGAGATATCACGATTCATGCTATGGAACCTATGGTGAAGGAGGGAGAATTCGTAAATGAAAGGGAATTAACTCCTTACCTCAACTTTGCCGATGTGTCTGCCGGTGAGAAAAGAAGAATGGTCGCTATGGTCCGTACCTCGGGGAATAGTGGTTATTATGTGGATATTTTCCGGTCGGACAGGGCGGATAATGATTATTTGTTCCATCATGTAGGTACTTCGATGGAAATCACTGATTCGGAAGGGAGCAAGCTTCCCGGTGAGGCTTTGGAGAAGTTTGACAAGACGTGGCATGAAGGATATCATTGGTTTTCCAATCTGCATAAATCCGATTATAACCAGAATTTCATCGCTTCATGGAGTATGCCCGAAGATATAACGGCGCGTTTATGGATGACAGGAGGTGAGGGACGTGAAATTTATCAGGTGGATGCTCCCCCGACTACAATGAATAAAGGGTTGACTCCCGGCGATATTTGTATGCCTCCTATGCCGACTCCTGCTTTGATTGTCCGTCAGGAAGGTAATAATGCTCATACTCATCCTTTTGTTTCTGTTTATGAAGCGTATAAAAAGAGTGGTCCGAATGTGCTCGGTGTAGAAGCCTTGCAGGGAGATGATGGCTGTACCGGGGTGAAGGTGAATACGGCGGACGGATATGCGGATTATCTGTTCAGTGCGACGGACATGCAGGCTCATCATCCTTCCAAACGTGTTTCATTCTGTGGCGGGTTAGGATTGATAAGAGAAAAAGAAGGTCAGATTCAACTGATGTATCTTGGCTGTGGCCGTTCACTAAAGAAAGGTAACTTTGTTTTAGAATCGGATCATGACGTATATGCTGCAATCTATATGCAGCATGGTGTTTGGTACTATTCAGCAACCGGTCCTGTACGGGTGAAAATAGGAAAAGAAACCAAAGAACTGAATGAAGGTTACAATCAAAAATTATAATTTTTTTGTGCATCCTTATTCACCGCAGGGACTAATGCTGAAGGTCTCTGCGGTGAATTGTTTTATCCTATAGATTTTATTTTTCTTTTCGTTGAGTGAGTTTTCCGATTCATCCGTACTACTAATTAAAAAGTAATCATTATGAAAAAAATAATACTCATAGCATATGCGTTGACCTGTACGGCTTCGCTTTATGCAGGTCATTCTAAAGAATTGAAATTGACGTCCCCGGAGGGAGTTCATGAAGTCATGTTCAGGCAGGAGAAAATTTCTTCTTCGGTAAATGAAATAGTATATCAGGTGAAGTATAGAGGCAGAGAGGTTATCGGAAGCGCCCGTGCCGGTCTTCAGCTGGATAACCGTACTTGGGAACTGGCGCTTGCCCGTAAAATAAATCAGGTAAAATGTTGGATGGATAATTTGGAGGTGGATAGTGTGATCTATCAGCCTGCTGTTAACAAGTCTTGGCATCCTCTGTATGGAGAACGTAGTACGGTTCGCGAGGCGTATAATGAGGCAACCATGTATCTTTCCAAAAAAGATGGTTCCAATTATCGTTTGAATATTGAAGTGCGCGCGTACGATGAAGGCATCGCTTTCCGTTATTTTTTTCCTGAACATCCACAGGCCATTTTTCATAAAGTGGTGGGGGATCTGACTGAATATACATTTTCCCCCGGTGCGATGGCGTGGGCGGAGCAATGGGCGCAAGCGCCTTTTGAGCACCTTGCCATTAACGATATTAAACAGCCGGTGGAACGGGCTTTGACTGTGGAACTTTCCAACGGGCTGTGGGTGGCTTTGACTGATGCCGATGTAGATGACTGGTGTCTTACTAAATTGGTAGCTTCTCCGACTAAACAGAATACACTGACTTCGGTCATGTACAGTCCTGTGGATATTGTCACTTATTACGCCACTCCATGGAAAGTTATCATGGCAGCCGATAAACCGGGAGAATTGCTGGAACACAATGATATCATCCAGAATCTGAATCCTCCTTGTGAGATAACCGATACGGACTGGATCAGGCCCGGAAAGATTATGCGTGAAACGACTATTACCACCGAAGGGGCCATAGCCACAATTGATTTCTGTGCCGCCCATCATATTCCTTATATGTTGTTCGACTGGCAATGGTATATGCCTTGTACTTCTCATGACGGAGATGCCACAAAGGTGGTTTCCAAACTGGACATGCCGCGTGTCATTGCATACGGCAAAGAAAAAGGGGTAGGCGTATGGGTGTATGTCAATCAGCATGCCCTGATGAAACAGATGCGTGAACTTTTTCCATTGCTGCATAAGTGGGGAGTCGTAGGTGTGAAATCCGGCTTCGTACAGTATGCCAGTCATCGTTGGGCTACTTGGCTGCATGATATGGTTCGTTTGGCTGCCGAAAACAAATTGTTGATTAATATTCATGATGAGTTCCGTCCATCCGGTTTTAGCCGTACTTATCCTAACCTGCTCACTCAGGAGGGGATACGGGGGAATGAGGAATTTCCCGACGCTACGCATAATACGATTCTGCCTTTTACCCGTATGATTAATGGAGCGGCGGATTATACCATCTGTTATTTCGACAAACGTCTGAAGAACACCCATGCTCATCAGTTGGCGGCTTCATTGATTTTTTACAGTCCTTTACAAACTATTTTCTGGTATGACCGCCCCTCATTTTATCAAGGGGAGCCCGAAATAGAATGGTTCGAGAATCTGCAAACCGTATTTGATGATACAAAAGTATTGGAAGGTGCTCCGGGTAAGCATATAACTATGGCGCGTCGCAAGGGTAATGAGTGGTTTGTAGGAGCTTTGACTAATAATGAAGGTTCTGCTCAATCGGTAAATCTTTCATTTTTAGATAAGGGAAAGACCTATCTGGCCCGTATTTATACGGATGGGGGAGATAAAATAAAGACTCGTACTCAGGTGAAATGTACCCGTCTGTTGGTGGATTCCTCTCAAATCATGCAGTTTGCATTGAAGCCAGGAGGCGGTGCGGCCATACAACTCGTGCCAGTGACGGATCAGGAAATAAAAGAATATAAAAAGTATAAAGGACAAGTATTATAAAAATAACCACTTTCGTTGAGTGTATTGGTTTTCTTGTCCGTATTATAGACAGATTAGGTTAACAAATGAAGGTTAGGTGATTTTTTAAGTTTAAAGGGGTATGTTTTTTAAGGTAAGAATGATTGTTTCAGGGCATTTTTATAATAGGTAAGAATGAAAAAAATAGTGATTATAGTAGCTTTAGTATGCGGTGCATGGCAACAGGCAGATGCTCAGTATGTATCGAAGGTATGGGTGTCCGATCAGAAGGACGGTACGTATATTAATCCGATTATTCATGCGGATTACTCTGACCCGGATGTTTGTGCCGTAGGTGATGATTTTTATATGACCGCTTCCAGTTTTGGCTGTACCCCGGGATTGCCCATTCTTCATTCAAAGGATTTGGTGAACTGGCGTTTGGCAAACTATGCCTTGAAGGAGATAGAGCCGACCATTTTCTTTAACGCTCCTCAACATGGAAAAGGGGTATGGGCTCCTTCTATCCGTTACCACAACGGTGAGTTTTTTATCTATTGGGGAGATCCCGACTGGGGTATTTTCATGGTAAAGACCAAAGATCCGCTGGGTGAATGGGAAAAACCGGTCTTGGTAAAGGCTGGGAAAGGAATGATAGATCCTACTCCGTTGTGGGATGAGGATGGAAAAGTGTATTTGGTACATGCGTGGGCGGGCAGTCGCGCCGCATTCAATAGTGTGATTACGGTTTGTGAGATGAATGCGGAAGGTACAAAAGTTATTAGTGAACCTGTATTGGTTTTTGATGGCAATGATGGTGTAAATCATACTATAGAGGGACCTAAGTTTTATAAACGCAACGGATATTATTACATCCTGGCACCAGCCGGAGGGGTGGTGACGGGTTGGCAATTGGCACTTCGCTCTCGCAATGTGTATGGCCCATACGAGTCAAAAATTGTTATGGCCCAAGGAGATACGGACATAAATGGCCCTCATCAGGGGGGATGGGTGGAAACCTGTACAGGCGAGTCTTGGTTTATCAATTTTCAAGATAAAGCCATGTATGGCAGAGTCTTGCACTTGAATCCTGTGAAGTGGGAAAATGATTGGCCCGTAATTGGGGAGGACAAGGACGATGATGGATGCGGCGAACCTGTAAAACGCTATAAAAAACCGGATGTAGGCAGGATTTATCCTATAGAGACACCGATTGAGAGTGATGAATTCAACACAAGGCAATTGGGCTTGCAATGGGAATGGCATGCCAATTATCAGGATACGTTTGGCTTTACCTCTGATTTGGGTTACATTCGTATATATGGACATATTTTGTCCAAGGATTTTGTAAATTTTTGGGAGGTGCCGAATCTCTTGTTACAAAAATTCCCTGCCGAAGAATTTACGGCGACTGCCAAACTGAAAGTTTCTGCGAAAGCGGACGGACAGCAGTCCGGACTGATAGTGATGGGGTGGGATTATGGCTATCTGGGTGTAGTAAAAGAAGGTGATAAGTTTATATTGAATCAAGTGGTCTGCAAGGATGCGGAGCAACGGTCTCCTGAAACAGTGACCCATCTTGCGGAATTACCTGTAAGCCGCCGGTTCGGAGCCGGGCTCTATTCCAATTATGAGCGTGATATTTATTTGCAGGTGAAAGTAACTGGGGGAGGTATCTGTTATTTCAGCTACAGTCTGGACGGCAGGAAATATACATTGGCCGGTGTGCCTTTTACTGCTCGTCAAGGTAAGTGGATAGGAGCGAAAGTAGGATTATTCAGCACAGCTCCTTATGGCAAGGAAAGAGGTTGGGTAGATGCCGACTGGTTTCGTATCGATAAGTAAAAAAAGAAAGGATAATTATGAATACAAAAAATCTATTAGTAGGTATAGGGTTATGTCTACTTTTAGCCTGTACTGAAGTAGACAACAAACTGGAGGTGAACAGGGCTTTGGAATATTGTGATCGCCAGGTACATCGTACTTTGGAGGTTATGCATGGAAAAGGGCGGGAGGTAGATTACACTATGATGCCTCGTAACATAATGGATGGCCAGTATGACTGGAACTATCGTAAAGTGAGTAAGGAAGAATGGTGCGGAGGTTTTTGGCCGGGCATCTTGTGGTATGATTATGAATATACACAAGATCCGAAAATAAAGGAAGAGGCCGAAAAGTTTACTGCTTCTTTGAAATTTCTCTCGGAGATTCCTGCATACGATCATGATTTGGGTTTTTTGGTTTTTTGTAGCTATGGTAATGGTTATCGTCTGACCGGTAATCCGGAATATAAGCAAGTTATAATCAATACGGCTGATTCGTTATCAGCATTGTTCAATCCCCGTGTAGGTACTATGCTTTCATGGCCTCGCAATGTGAAAATGTTTGGCGGTCATAATACCATCATGGACAATATGATCAATCTGGAAATGCTTTTCTGGGCAGCCAAGAATGGAGGTAATCCTTATTTGTTTGACATTGCCGTGGCTCATGCGGATAAGACGATGAAATATCATTTTCGTCCGGATTATACCTCTTATCATGTAGCAGTGTATGATACCCTGACAGGTGAATTTATCAAGGGAGTGACCCATCAAGGTTATTCGGATGACAGTATGTGGGCTCGTGGTCAGGCATGGGCTATCTATGGTTATACAGTCGTTTATCGGGAAACAAAAGATGTCCGTTACCTCGATTTTGTACAAAAGGTAACGGATGTATATCTGAAAAATCTGCCCGAAGACTATGTTCCTTATTGGGATTTTAATGATCCGTCCATTCCTGATGCTCCCCGGGATGCTTCTGCTGCTTGTGTGGTAGCTTCTGCTTTATTAGAATTGTCCGGTTATCTGCCGGCTGAAAAAGTATTGGAATATAAACAGGCGGCTGTAAAAATGCTGACCAGCCTGAGTTCCGACAAATACCAGTGTGGTAAAAGTAAACCTGCTTTCCTGCTTCATTCCACAGGACACTTGCCTGCCGGATCAGAGATTGATGCATCCATCATTTATGCTGATTATTATTATATGGAGGCACTTCTCCGTTTGAAAAGGCTGACGGAAAATAAATCGGTCATTGACGAATAATAGATTGTTCAGGGAAGTATAAGTATATAGAGATCTGTAGTCTCCTTATAGGTGGATTATTTATGATAAGTATATCCCGTTTGCATCAGTAGGTGAAAACGGGATATACTGTTTTACAGCAGGTAACTAAAGCTTTTAGTTTACTTTAACTATGAAAATTAGTTTTATAACTAAAAGTTTTAGTTCTTTGTGATAATCAAAAGAAAGATTATGAAAATGTTGACAGCAAAGGAAGAAGAAATTATGGGTTATTTTTGGGAAAAAGGTCCGTTGTTTGTAAAACAGTTACTTGATTTTTATGATGAACCGCGTCCGCATTTCAATACTCTGTCTACCATTGTGAGAGGATTGGAGGAAAAGGGGTTTCTCAGTCATGAGGTATTTGGAAATACCTATCAGTATTATGCGGTGGTAAGCTGTGATGATTTTAAGAAGAAGACGTTGAAAGGGGTTATCAGTAAATATTTCAATAACTCTTATTTAGGAGCGGTTTCTTCACTGGTGAAGGAGGAGGAGATTTCTTTGGATGAATTGAAGCAGCTTATCCGGGATGTGGAAAAGGCGCATGAATAATCCGGATAAAGAGAATAATTAAAGATACATACTATGGGAGCATTTTTTGTATATATTGTAAAGTCGGCAGTCTGTCTGGCGGTATTTTATTTATTTTACCGCCTGTTGCTGAGCCGTGAAACATTCCATCGTTTTAACCGTATTGCTTTGTTGGGAATACTGATATTGTCCTGTGCCATTCCCTTTGTGGAAGTGACCATGAAAGAACCGATGGAAGTCAGCCAACAATTGCTGACTTGGGAAGAACTGCTACTTATGGCTAATCTTAATCGGACTGCTACTATAGAAACTGCTCCCGAATCTGTCATTACATGGCGTGAAGCGCTGCTGATGGTTTATTTGTTGGGTATTGTATTCTTCTTTTTACGTAATGTATGGTCGCTGACCCGTATGCTGAGGCTGATAAAGGGTAGCACCCTTGTCCGTCAGGAAAATGGTATTACGCTGATAACCCACCAAAAAGAAATCGCTCCGTTCAGTTGGATGAAGTTTGTAGTGATCTCTGAGAAAGACCTGAAGGAAAACGGTGAGGAAATACTGACGCATGAATACGCCCATATACGGAAGAGACATTCCATAGATTTACTTATAGCGGATGTCTGCATCTTTTTCCAATGGTTCAATCCTGCCTCCTGGTTATTGAAACAGGAACTACAGAACATACACGAGTTCGAAGCGGACGAAAGCGTGATTGCACAAGGTATTGATGCAAAGAAATATCAGTTGTTATTAATAAAAAAAGCTGTCGGCACAAGGCTCTACTCTATGGCCAACAGCTTCAATCACAGTTCACTTAAAAAACGTATTACTATGATGTTAAAAAAGAAATCCAATCCGTGGGCACGACTCAAGTACCTGTATGTGCTTCCATTGGCAGCCATTGCCGTGGCAGCCTTTGCCCGCCCCGAAATCTCTAGTGAGTTAGATGAGATTTCAGCCGTCAAAGTTAATGATTTAACGGCAATTATGAAAACCGAAGAGGTTAAAAGTCCCGAAAAACATCCTGCAAAGGAAATAAAAGTGCAAGGGCAGGTATTAGAAAAAAGTACAAATGCTCCGGTTGTAGGTGCTAGTGTGATTATCAAAGGTACCACTTCGGGTACGATCACTGATTTAGATGGAAATTTTGTTATTTCAATGCCTGTTGGGGCTACTTTGAGTGTTTCATATATAAATATGAAAACAAAGGAATTGACTATTACAGAGAAACTTATTGGAAAAATTAAATCTTTAAAAGTGTATTTGGAGGGAGAAATCACAACTAAGACACAGGAAGTGGTTGTAGTAGGTTATGGAGGTGGTGAAGAAGCTTCTGATGAAGTTCCGGTTTTTCAGGTTGTTGAAGAGATGCCTGAGTTTCCGGGTGGTATGGGAGAATGTTTGAAATTCTTGGGGAAGAATATCAAATATCCAGTGGAGGCTCAGAAAGCTGGAGTACAGGGAAAGGTTATTGTACAATTTGTAGTTGAGAAAGATGGTAATATAGCCAATCCCAAAGTTGTCAGGAGCATTGATCCGGATTTGGACGGTGAGGCCATTCGAGTCATTTCCATTATGCCGAAATGGAAACCGGGTATGCAGAAAGGTCAGCCTGTGCGTGTGAAATATACGGTTCCCGTCACTTTCAGACTAGACGGTAAAGATATCAAATCAAATGAAGCACGTCATTTGGAGTTGAAGACAGACACTGTTTTTCAAGAAAATCCATTGCGTATAGGTAAGGAAACTTTTTCGTTGAAAGATTGGAAGGAGAAACCATTGCTTATAGTTGATGGGATAGAAAAGCCTTATAGTCAAATGGAAAAAATGAATGTTTCGGACATTGAATCTATTTCGGTGTTGAAGGATGCGGCAGGTACTGCCATTTATGGAGCCAAAGCCAAGAATGGCGTGATATTGATTACCACAAAGAAACAATAAGAATAAAGATATGAAAAAATTTGTAACACTGCTGCTATGTATGCTCCCTGTTTCGTTGTTTGCCCAGGTGAATGATGGAATTCGTCAGGCAATGGATAATTATGATTATGAGACAGTAGTTACGCTGATTGAACCCGATTGCCAGGATTCTTTATTGCTGATTACCAAAGCTCAGGCGCTGAAAGCGATGAACCGTTATCCGGAAGCCATAGGGGTATTGAACTCTCTTATCTTGAAAGACAGCACAAACACAAAAGTTTTGATCGACCTTGCCGAGTGTTACAAATTGACGGGTAACTCCCGTCGGGCGGCCAACTGTTATCAGAAGGCAATGAATTTGCAACCGGAAAATAAATTTTTCCGGTTGCAGTTCATACGCTCTTTATTAGCTTCCGAAGATTATGAAGAAGCGCGTACGGCTTGTCATGGCTGGTTGGAACGCGATTCCTTGTCGGCCACCGGATACAAGTATCTGGGACAGGCATACGAGGGATTGCAGGATGCCGCCAGTGCCTTCCTCAGTTATAACATAGCCTATCGGCGTGATTCGTTGGATGCCCAGACGGTGGCACGCATTGCCGGTATTTTTAATAACAATCAGCAGTTTAAAGATGCTGTTGATGTGACGGAAGTTTATCGTTTGTCCGATACCACCAATATAGATGTGAACCGCCAGAATGCGAAGGCTTATTGTATGCTGAAAGAGTACGGAACGGCGGTAAAACGCTATGAGTCATTAAAAGAACTGGGTGATCGTAGTTTTCTCACTCTTTACTATTTAGGTGTATCCCATTATGGGGATAACTGGTTTTACGGTGCATACGATAATCTGAAAGAAGCTTATCAAAAAAATCCGATGGATGTGAATGTGCTCTATTATCTGGCAAAAGCTTCGGCACGCACTTCTTGGAAAAAGGAGGGTGTGGAATATATGGAAGAAGCCTTCCGCATAGCAGTTCCTTCTGATAGTATGATGGTACGTCTTTATGACGGGTTGGTAGAATGTTACGATTATGCGGGGGATACAAAGAAAGAGGTGGAAGCCTTGGAGAAGTTATATATTTATACAAAGAAAAACTCCATCCTTTATAAAATAGCCTGTCTCTATGATTGGAAAGAAGATGAGAAGAATGCCATTCGCTATTATAGGAAATACATGGCTACAGTTCCCGAAGATCAGCGTTATGCCTTGGACGAAGACGGGAACCCGGTGGAAGACCGCATAACACTTTACCAGCAGGCATGGAAACGTATCAAAAAAATAAAGGAGGAAGGTTTCTTTAGAGGTGATATTCCGACAAAGTCATTTCCTGTAGAGAAAAAAGATACGTTGGCACTTCGTCATGCAAAATAACGGAAGTCATTTATATAAAAGTAAGAATATATGAAGAAAATTTTAGCTTTGGCACTCTTTGCAGTGGCTCTAGTGTCATGCCGGCAAACTATGCAGACCGATGGCTTTAAACTATCCGGTCATTTGGAAGGGCTTCAGGTTGGAGATACTCTTTTTCTTAAAACTTTTTTATTACCCGATTGGAAAGAAGACGGGACAGATACCATATTGGTGGAAAAGGAGGGGATTTTCTCGGCTTTTATTCCTATGGAACATACTACTTTTTATTTATTGACGCATCAGCCTAAAGTGGGTGAACCGTTACGGAGTTGTATTCGCGGAGCTGAGATTATAGCTCGCGTAGGTGATGATATAAAACTGGAAGGGTCTTTGGATTACTTGGGTGCGGTTCGTCATTCGGGTGGTTTTTATGACAATTCGTTGGTGGCTAGGTATGATAGCCTGACTGCATCTTCCAATACTGAAATGATTGATATCTTCAGTCAGATACTGAAATATCAGGATACAAAGCAAAATGATAGTGTGGCAAAATACGGGCAAATGTATAATGAATATCATCGTCCGCTAATGCTGAAGACTGTTCGTGATAGTCTGGCATTGAAAGTGAACGATATGGAATATGCCGCTTTTATGTATGCATCCGCTTTTGTTTTTGATGCTACTTATAAGGATGTGAAAGAGCGTTTGGCACAATTTACTCCAGAGGTTCAAAATTCATATTTTGGACAAATACTTGACAAGCAATTGCTTGTATTGAAGAATATTGAAGTAGGCTTTGCGCCAGCGGAGTTTACAGTGACAGATAAAGACGGCCGGAAAGTGTCTTTGTCTGATTATAAAGGCAAATATGTATTGATTTATCATTGGGGATTATGTCCTGGTACTTTTTGGGTAAATCCTAAAATAACGGATCTCTATCAAAAATATCATGAAAAAGGTTTGGAGGTATTGGGATTTACCCGTGATGATTTGTTGAAATCGTTGCAGGGAAGTTCTGAAGAGTTTAAGAAAGATGAACGGGTACAGGGATTGCTAAGCCATCCGTGGACTACAGTTTACACAGAGGATGAGGGCAACGGCTTTATAGTGAAAGACCTTTATTTTTCAGGAGTTCCCATTCTTATGTTAATCTCTCCGGATGGTATTACTTTGGCCCGTGGATATACAAAGGCATACGAAGAAGTAAAGAATCTTTTGGATAGGAACTTGGGAAATAAGTAAGTATGTTTAAAAAAAGATACAATGAAAAACTTTGGTATTTTACTGCTTGCTATGGTGAGTTGCTGCCTTTTGCAGGCAAAAGACAGGGTGGTTAAACAGCCGCCTTTCATCGCTCGTAGCTCTTCTACTATCGAGATAGACAGAGTGGTGGTTTCGGATACGGCAACCGTATTGGATGTAAAAGCCTTTTTCCGTCCTCATAATTGGATTCAGATAAGTAATGAAAGTTATTTGTTGGCTGATAATGGAGAGAAGTATCCGATTCGTTCCGGTAATGGAATTACCTTGGGCGAAAAATTTTGGATGCCCGATAGCGGTGAAGCTTCTTTTAGTCTTATTTTTCCGTTATTGCCCCCTACAGTGAAAGTGATTGATTTCATTGAGAGCGATTGTGAGGACTGTTTCAAGGTATGGGGAATCCATTTGGATGGTAAATTACCGGAATTGGATTTATCGGATGATGTGAAGAAACAGAAATTGAATTACGCTGAACCGTTGCCTAAGGCTGAATTGAAAGATGGCAAATCAGTGATAACCGGTCGTTTGTTAGACTATGAGAAGCACTATGCACTTCCGTTTTCTTGTAGGACTTGTGATTTGTTGACGGCAAAATTTGAGGATACTGAAATAAAGGTGAATGAAGACGGAACATTTCGGACAGAGATTGAACTTTGTGCTCCGACTACGGTCAGTTTTTCTGTGGGACGTGATATTTATTTTGACGTCTTTTTGGTTCCCGGTGGTGAATTGGATATGGCTGTCAACTTGCGTGAGTTGAGTCGTTCTGAAAGCAAATTGTTGAAAGGCAAGCGTGCTGGTGGAAAGAAAGTCTATTTTTCAGGTACCATGGCGGCTTTGAATGATGAAATGATAACCGATGATGAACATTTGATGGATGTATGGGGAATGGTTCATTGGAATATGAATGATTTATATAATATGACTGCCGGTCAGTATAAAGCTTATTGGTTGAAAAAATATGAAGAAACCAAATCCGCTATCTGTTCCGATAAGAAAAGAAGTCAGGCATACCGGGAGCTTTTATTGGCTCAGAATGATTTGCTTTGTACTTTGACATTGACCCGTGTAAGTTCTAATTTAGCCTATGCTTATGTGCAGTGCAGTGGATTACCGGCTCGTGAAGCTTATCAAAAGTTTAAACAACCGGAATTGAGTGATGATTTCTATGACTATATCCGGCAGTTGAATATACTGAACTCGCCTGTCATGCTTTATGCCAATGGTTATGCTGATTTGGTAAGGGGAATGGGCTATCTGAGGGTGAAGATGGATGATGAGTTGAGTGATATATTTGCGTTTATTCTCTCTTCCGATAAAGTTTCTGCTGAAGATGCTAAGATAATACGTGAGTTCAAGGCTGATACAGATACCGGAAAAACATCTGTCTATCAGGAAAAAATGGGCGAATTGCGAATAAAATACGATGAATTGTTTAAAGAATTCAGTTCTATGCAGCAAGACTATATTTTGAAAAAGATTATAGCCGGATATTTGGGCACAGACCAAGGACTTTTTTTCGACTTGCAGAAAATGATGAAATATGCTCAGAAAATCAGTGACTTCACTCCATTGACTGTACATGATTTTGAGGAGATACGGAAGATGAGTGACCCTTATTATCTCGGCAGACTGACAAAGATGAACAACCGTCTTTTGGAAACGATTGAAGCTAATAAGAAAAAGAAAGGTTATACCGTTAATGAATCCGGAGAAGTAAAAGATGAAGATTTATTTTATTCCATCATTTCTAAATTTAAGGGTAAGGTGATTTTGGTTGATTTCTGGGCAACTTGGTGCGGTCCTTGCAAAATGGCTATGAAACAGATGAAACCGATGAAGAAAGATCTTGAAGGTAAAGATATTGTATATGTTTTTATTGCCGGAGAGAACTCGCCCAAGGAAACGTGGGATAACATGATTCCGGATATTCATGGAGAGCATTACCGAGTAACGGCGGCTCAATGGAAATACTTGAGCAAGCAGTTCAGCATACAGGGCGTTCCGACTTATATTATTGTTGATAAGGAGGGGGCTGTTATTCAAAAACACACCGGTTTTCCGGGGGTGGATACCGTAAAAAAAGAATTAATGAAAGCATTGGAGAAATAAAGAACGTGTTCGTTCTGCAAGAATAAAATGAATAAGAATCTGTAGATGCTGTTGGGAAGTAAGCATTTACAGATTCTTTTTTTTGATTGCATCTTTTCTTTGGCTATATTGATTACAGATTTTCTCCGCTGATTTATTGGGTGGCTTTTCATAATGTAGAAATCTGACTTTCTATGATGTTTTTTTTCTTTGTTTAAAAAATAAAATAATATTGCTTCTTTTCTTAACTATTAATAATATATTTGTGCAGATTTTGTATGCGATGTCGGAAAAAGAACTGATTATATTATTAAAAAATGGAGATGAAAAGGCATTTACAACTTTGTATAGATTGTATTGGTCTAAAGTTTATAATTTCTCTCGTCTGTATTTGTCTTCCATAACAGAAGTTGAGGAAGTGGTGCAGGAAGTGTTTGTGAAAGTGTGGGAGACACGTGATTTTTTACGTGCGGATGATAATTTTAAGGGATATCTTTTTATTATTACACGCAATCTTATTTTTAATCAGTTTCGTAAAAGTTTCAATGAGAATGCCTATAAACTTACGGTGTTGAGTGCTGCAATGGATTATTATGATATGGAAGATGAGCTAAGTGCAGCTGATTTAAAAGAATTTATTAAAAGGATGGTGGGTGGGTTGCCACCTCGTCAACAAGAAGTTTTTAAGATGAGTCGTGATGAACATCTGACCTACAAAGAAATTGCTACTCGGTTGAATATCAGTGAGAAAACAGTAGAACGACATATTAATGAAGCAATCAAGTTCTTAAAGAAGAACATTATGCTTTATCTGATTTTTATCTTTTAAATAATCATAGTTTATTTTTTTTTAGCAAAAATGTATCCTTGCATTGGGGGGATGTCTTTTTTGGCGTGTATTTATAGTAAGTACAGGGGAAATTTATGGATGAATTTCCGTAGGGTATCAAATAAAGGATGAAAACAAAGAACGAAGATATTATAAAAAAGCTGTTTGAAAGCAAATGCTCTTTAAGCCCGGAGGAGCGTGCGGCATTGAATAACTATGAATATGTAAATGATACTTTTCATAGACAATGGGAAGAAATGTCCGAAGAGGCAGTGGATTTGGTGAGGGAAGAAAAGATACTGAATGGTATTATGAAGAAAGTAAGAGGGCGGAGGTTTCCTTTTATAAAGAAATCCTTTTATAAATATGGAATGGCTGCGATGATTGCAGTATGTATGGTGCTTTCAGCTTTGTTGTTGATGAAAAATAGTGGTGAAGAAATTATATATGTAGTGAATACCGGATACCAATCAATGGATTCCGTGAGATTGGCTGATGGTACAAAGGTTATGTTGAATGCAGGCAGCCGGCTTACTTATCCAAAAGAGTTTTCTGGGGAGAAAAGGGAAGTACAGCTTTCGGGACAAGCCTTTTTTGAAGTGACGCCTGATAAAACACACCCTTTTGTTGTAAAAACCCAGAAAATGGACGTGACTGTGTTGGGTACTTCTTTTGAAGTGTTTAGTTATGATGGTGATGAGGAGGGCGAAACTGTATTGTTGACTGGAAAAGTAAAAGTGGAAGTACTTGAAAGTAATCAACAGAAAGGCGGAAGTTATGTTTTGAAACCGAACGAAAAGTTGACATATAGCAAGACTGATGGCATTAGTCTCACTACTATTGACGCGGATGCTTATTCATCTTGGCGGCAAGGAAAAAGAATGAGCTTTAAAAATGAGACATTAGAGATGATTTTGGAACGGTTGGAAAAATGGTATGGACAAAAGATTGAATGTGCCCCCCATATTGCCAGACATTATCGCTTTACTTTTACGATGCACAGCGAATCATTGGATTTGATTTTGAATTATATTTCACACAGTGCGCCATTAAATTATAGATTAATAAGTAATGATCATTATATCATAGAAGAAATGAAATAGTAATTATAAAAATGATAGTATGAAAAACAATTGTGAAAACTACTGTAGACAGGCTTGACTATCCATAGCCTCTATCACTGTATTTTGAAAATCATGTTGATTTTAGTCTAATAAAGAATTATGTATTTATGAAAAAAACGAACCAGCGGTTATTTTATCCGCAAAAAGTAAAAAGGCAACTTTTTTGTGCCTTAGTGGCGTGTGCTGTTTGTGCAATACCTGTTAATGCCCAATCTGGTACCATCTCATTGAATAAGTCAAATGTTTCCATGCATACGATTATGCAGGAAGTGGAAGGACAAAGTGACTATACTTTTTTCTATAATGACAATCAGATCAAACTGGACAAAAAGGTTTCAGTAAAGGCTCAGAATGCTACTATTGAACAAGTCTTGGCCCAGATGTTTAAAAATTCTGGTTATACTTATAAGATAGTAAATAATCAGATCATTGTGTCAAAGGCGAATGCCGTGGCTGCTGTAGAAAAACAACAACAGCAGCAGGCAAAGAAAGTGACCGGTTGTGTGAAAGATGCTTTGGGAGAGCCTATCATCGGTGCTTCTGTAGTAGAGAAAGGGGCTCCGACCAATGGTACGATTACCGATTTCGATGGTAACTTTACATTGACAGTCTCGGGTAATGAATTGCAGATTAGCTATATTGGCTATCTTCCTCAAGTGGTAAAAGTGCAATCTGGAGTTACTTCTTATAATGTAACGTTGAAAGAAGACACGAAAACACTGGATGAAGTGGTAGTGATTGGTTACGGTACTCAAAAGAAAGTAAACTTGACCGGTGCTGTTGCTTCTGTCAGTACAGATGATATCAAAGACCGTGTGCAGACTAATGTTTTGTCTGCCGTACAAGGAACCGTTCCCGGTGTAACTATTATTTCTCGTCCGGGTTCAACACCTTCTATTAATTTCCGTGGTCGTGGTAATTTGGGAACTTCTGCTCCATTATATGTGATCGATGGTGCTATTGCAGATGCTACGGTATTTTCCAATCTTGATCCGAACACGATTGAGTCAATTTCATTCTTGAAAGATGCTGCTTCCTCGGCCATTTACGGTTCTCGTGCAGCCTATGGAGTTGTATTGGTTACGACTAAAGGAGGAAAGGCAGAGAAAATGAATGTGGCTTATAGTGGATATGTCGGAGTCAAAACTCCGACTTATTTACCGGATGTCCTTGATTCATGGGATTATGCGACCTTATTAAATGAAGCTAAATATAACGCCAATCCTTCAGGAGGAAAAAATCAGGCTTATACGAATGAAGAAATCGGATGGTTTAGAGATGGCAGCAATCCCGATTACTATCCAAATACGAATTGGGCTGATCTGGTATTGGACAAACATGTGCTGACTACCCAACATTCTTTGAACTTTAGCGGAGGCAGTGAGAAAGTACGTTTCTTTAGCAGTGTGGGCTATGTATTTAATGATAATTTCATGCCGGGGGTTACTGACGATCGTTATAATCTGAATCTTAACCTTCAAAGTGATGTCACCAAATGGCTGACTTTGAAAACCGGAGTGAAGTATATTCGTAATAGTTCCGATACAAAAAACGGCACTCCATGGATTGCCAATTTTGTTTTGGTTCCTTCTATTATGGTGGCTCAGCAGTCTAATGGCGAATGGGGTAGTATAGCCGGAGGTAAGGATGCAACACAAACCTTTATGAATAGTAATCCACTCCGTACGCTTAGTTTTGACAACTGGAGCAAAAGTACTACGGAAAATACCATGTATGATTTGGGTTTTGATTTGAAACCTATTGAGAACTTGGTCATTTCGGGACAATTGGATTATAAGCGTTATGAATATAAAAGCAAGAGTTATTCGGCTGAGTATCCTGAAGTAGTACATTTTGAAACAGGAAAGGAAATTCCCGGTACGGGCAACAGTAGTCCGAACTCAATGAGTATGTATTGGATCAGCAACAGCAATATGATGACTACTCTTACTGCCAAGTATGATTTGAAACTGGGACAACATGCGGTGAATTTTCTGGTTGGTACATCCTACGAGCATTATAAGTATGAACGGTTATATAGTAAACGAACAGATTTTGTAAGCGATGGTCTGGAAGATATAGAACAAGGTAATAATATTTCAAAAGATTTACCTGATGGACGTGGTATTGTGGAGAGCAAAATGCTTTCTTACTTTGGTCGTATAAACTATTCATATAAAGACCGTTACTTGTTTGAAGCCAATCTTCGTGCTGATGCTTCCTCGCGTTTCCATAAGGACAACCGTTGGGGATGGTTCCCTTCTTTCTCCGCCGGATGGCGTATCAGCGAAGAATCGTTCATGAAACCGATAGCTTGGCTGAATAACTTGAAACTGAGAGCTTCGTATGGTACGTTGGGTAATATCAACAATGTAGGATATTATGACTATTTTGAATTGCTGAGCAGCAATGCAAATTATAATTTTAATGATGAGCCGGTGAAGGGGGTGCTTGAAGCACAGATTACTAACAAGACTTTGGGTTGGGAGACTGTAGCTTTGGCGGACTTCGGTTTGGATGTAGATTTGTTCGATAATAAACTAAGTGTGACTGCCGATTATTATATCAAAAATACTAAAGATATCTTGTTGGGCTATAACGTTCCGGCAGAAACGGGTATTTGGACAAAACCGGTTATGAATTTGGCCAAAGTCCGTAATACAGGTTTTGAATTGGCAGCAACCTACCGCAATAAGATTGGTGACCTGTCTTATTCTGTAAGTGGTAACATTGCTACTAATAACAATGAAATCGTAACCTTGGCCGGATCAGACAATATGATACAGAATGGTGGAGATGTAGTCAGATATATTCTGAAAGAAGGAGAAGCCATCGGTTCTTATTATGGCCTGGAAACGGATGGACTGTATACCCAGGAAGAGATTGATGCGGGACATTATTATAAATACGGACGCAAGCCTAATGCCGGTGACATTAAGTATGTACCCCAGCGTGAAAATGTGGAATGGGGAGATGACATTACCGATGATGACCGCACTATTATTGGCAAAGATGTACCCGATTTTACTTATGGTATAAATATCAATTTGCAATGGAAGAATTTTGAATTGTCGGCATTTGGCCAAGGCGTTTCCGGTACCAGTGTGGCTTTTGAGTCAGAACAGGTGTTTGCCTTTATGTTGAATTCTAATCCGAGAAAGTATCATTTAAGTCGTTGGAATGAAGATAATCCGAATCCAAATGCAGCATGTCCCCGTTTGTATGGAGGTAATTACTATGATGAATATAATAAGCATTTCTCTGATTACCAGTTGTTTGATGCCGATTACTTCCGTATTAAGACCATCAGCTTGGGATATATGGTTCCGAAGGATGCGGTAACTCGTTGGGGATTGTCTTCCCTTAAATTCTTCCTTACCGGCGAGAACTTGTTTACCTTCCGTGCCGACAAAGACATGAAGGACTTTGATCCCGAATCCTCTACCGGACGTGGTATCAGTGCTTTTGGTGCTAAATCTGTAGCCTTTGGTGTTAACGTATCATTCTAATTCAAAAAAATAAAATTATGAAATTCAACATTAAATATATCACATTTTCTGCACTGCTGTGTGCATCTATGGTTTCATGTGATTTGGACGTTGTTCCACCTTCTGATATATCTACCGAGACTTTCTGGAAAAACGAGAAAGATGCTTGGAATGGATTGAACGCGTTGTATGCAGAACTCCCGGGCATGGATATCTGGGATGAAATGTATACCGATAACGCGCATAGCCATAAACCGTGGGAAGGTCCCTATGAGTTGGTACAAACCAATGGTATCACGGCAGGGAATGATTTTGGTTATGGTTATAGTACAGTCCGCATAGCCAATAATTTTATCATCAATGTAGATAAATGTGATATCAGTGAAGGACTGAAGGAACGTATGAAGGCAGAAGCCCGTTTCTTCCGTGCCTGGCAGTATTTACAACTGACTACGAAGTTTGGCAAGGCCTATCTTTTTACTGATGTGCCCGAATATAATGCACCTTATGCAAAACGCGATCCGGCAGAAAAAGTACAGGCTTTTATTTTGAGCGAGCTGAATGAAATAGCCGAAATACTTCCTGATGAATATGATGGCAGTTATTTGTATGAGTCAAGCCGTATTACCCGTGCCGCTGCTTTGGCTTTGCGTGCCCGCGCTGCCCTTTATTTCGGTAACTATATAGAGGCTGAGGCTTCTGCCGGCAAAGTGATATCGGAAGGACATCATTCCTTGTTCCGTGTAACTTCTTTGAATGCGGCACAACAGCAGGAAGCTGATGAAATGGAGAAATATATTGATTTTGCTGAAGTGGGTATTGACAAAGACAAGTTTGTAAAAGGATTGTTCAGTTATGAAACCTTGTGGCACAAAGAGAATGCCAATCCGGGTAATCCTGAATATATCCTGACACGTGAATACATGGCAGATGATAATAACTGTGATTGGACTCGTTATACATATATTCGTCCCAGTCAGATGGGATCTGGATACTCTTCTTTTGAGCCCATGCAGGATCTGGTGGATGCCTATTGGAGCATTGATGGAAAAACTCTTCCTGAAATTCCTTCCGAAGAAACCAGACGTGCACGTTTTGCCGATATGTGGATGAAGTATTTTGCAGAGCCGGTGGGAGAAACTTATAAATCGGTTGCTCCGGCAGTGTTCCGTGAAAAGGTGCCTACATTGGACATCAAGTCAATCCCTTATATGCAGGAGTTCCGTAATCGTGACAGCCGTTTGTATGCTTCTATTTTATTTCCATTGAAAGGATGGCAGGAAACGGACTTCTCCGGTGATTTCTATTATATGTGGGATCCTTTGAAAGCCGGATCAGATGGAAATGAATCTTGGACCGGATATAATTACCGTAAGTTGGTTTCTCTTACTCCTTATCAAGGTTGGCAGAGTGTGGAGGATTATCCGATCATTCGCTATGCTGAGGTTTTGTTGACTTATGCTGAAGCTCGTGTACAAAATAATGGTTGGGATGAAAAAGTTCAGCATGCTTTGAATGATTTGCGCGACCGTTGCGGTATGCCCAATGTTCCAAACAGTCTGTCAAAAGATGCGGCTCTTGAGTTGGTACGCAATGAGCGTCGTATTGAGCTGGCAGCCGAAGGTCATCGTTACGATGATATACGTCGTTACGGATTGGAATATTGTCGTGAGGCGATGAATGGCGAAAGTACAGCACCTTGTGGAGGATTTGATCCGGTGAAAAAAGAATGGCAAAAATATGTTGTAATAGATAAAGTATGGGGAGATCGTTTGCTCCTGATGCCTATTCCGACTTCTGCCATGGACGTGAATCCGCTGTTGAAAGATGACCAAAACCCTGGATACTAATGTTTTCTGTTTTCTTCAACTTTTTTGAATAAACAATGAAAAAGGCTTGTTTTTCCATGTCCAATGGACAGCAAGCCTTTGTTTATCTTTCTGAATGACAATGAATGGAAATACATGGATTCTAAAAAAATCACTTCCACTAGGGGGGGAAGGTCCTTTATAGGCGTATTTATTATGTGTTCGTGCATAAACCGATTCATTTATTATTTATTTATAAAACAATTATCATGAAAAAAATCAAACTATTACTCGTAGCCGGCGCATGTGTTGTGCTGAGTGCATGTTCACCTCAGGCTCCTACTGTTCATACGACCGATAAAGGTACGCAATGGGAGTGGAACGAGGGAACTATTGTTGTAAAAAGCCCCGAACGTCCTGCCGGACAAAAAAGCGTGATCGGACTTACTGCTCCTAAAATGGAGGTGGTGCGTGTAGGCTTTGTTGGCTTGGGAATGCGTGGTCCCGGAGCTGTATCGCGTTTCACCCATATTCCCGGCACCCAAATCGTGGCGCTTTGTGATTATGACCCTAAACGTGCGGAAGCATGCCAGAACATTTTAAAGAAAGCTTCTATGCCGAAAGCGGCAATCTACTCGGGTGAGACAGGTTACGAGGAACTTTGTAAACGTGATGATATTGATTTGGTATATATCGCCGCAGACTGGTTGCACCACTTCCCCATTGCCAAATGTGCATTGGAGAACGGCAAGCACGTAGCCATCGAGGTACCTTCTGCCATGAACCTGCAGGAATGCTGGGATCTTGTCAACTTGAGCGAGACAACACGCAAGCACTGCTTCATTCTGGAAAACTGCTGCTATGACTGGTTTGAGATGAATACGCTGAACATGGCGCAGAACGGTGTGTTCGGTGAGGTAATCCGCGCACAAGGAGCTTACATCCACAACCTCAGCGATTTCTGGGATTATTACTGGAAAAACGGTGAAAACGATAAACTGGGCTGGCGTCTGGAATTCAATATGCGTCATCGTGGTGATGTGTATGCTACACACGGCCTTGGCCCTGTGGCACAAGTTTTGGATATTCACCGTGGCGACCGTATGAAGACACTGACTGCCATGGATACCAAATCAGTAGTAGGAAAAGGATTGGTAGAAGCCAAAACAGGTTCAGAATGCACTAATTTCCGTAATGGAGATCACACTACGACTATGATTCGTACCGAAAACGGTAAAGTGATCGAAATACAACACAATGTAATGACTCCGCAACCCTATAACCGTTTGTATCAATTGACAGGTGTGAAAGGGTTCGCCAACAAATATCCTACAGAAGGCTACGCATTGGGAGCTGATCAGCTGAGTGCTTCAGGAGTACAACCCAAGGTGGACAATCTCAGCTCACACGGATTCCTGCCACAAGCTGAAATGGATGCTTTGGTTGAGAAATACCAGCACCCTATTCTGAAGAAGTATGGTGAAATAGCCAAAGAGGTAGGCGGACACGGGGGTATGGACTTTATCATGGACAGCCGTCTGGTATATTGTTTGCAGAATGGTCTGCCTCTGGATATGGATGTGTATGACCTTGCCGAGTGGTGTGCACTGGCCGAACTGGGTGAGATATCTATGGACAATAACTGCGCTGCCGTAGAGTTCCCCGACTTCACTCGTGGAGAATGGAACGTGGTGAAAGGCTACAAGCACGCTTATGCAAGCCCGGAAGAAGAGCAGGCAAGTATGGAAAAAGCCAAAGCATTCACCGCTAAACTGAAAGAACAGGGAGCCAAAGAGTGGACGACGGAAGCTGACAAATAATGTAGCATTTAAGTGAAGTGTATCGAGTTTATGTTGTTCTTAAGCATCTGCTCCAGACTGGAGGACGGGTGGTGTGGATGCTTGGAACAAGGTGAAAGGATATCATGACACTTTCTAAAATAATTTTATAACATTCTATTTAAAAATAGTAACAAGGATAAGGAAAGGGGGAGTGCAGCTGGGGCTGCATTTCCTCTTTGCTATTATTAGAAAGACGTTGCTTTCAAGCCTTTTTCATGCTTGTGTTTTGTTTCAAGTCTATGTTAAAAGAATTTAAACAAATCTGATTAATAGATTGGGCTATTTCCTTTCACTGTATCTTTAAACTTCAATACGATTAATTCTTAATTCTAACTGAAAATGAAATTATTATCTGTTTTATCATTGAGTCTGGTGTTATCGTGCACCACTCTTTCTGCTCAGAAAGTCTATGAAATCTCTGCTTTCGGTCTGAAAGCCAATAGCAGTAAAAATGCCTCTCCGGTTCTTCAAAAAGCGCTTGCCAAGATAAAGGCGGAATATAAGGAAGGTGAGAAGGTAATCCTCCGTTTTCCCGAAGGGCGTTATGAATTTCATGAAAAAGGAGCCGCTGTGCGCGAGTATTATATTTCCAATCACGACCAAACGAATCCCAAGAAAGTAGGTATCGCATTAGAGGACATGAAGAATCTGACATTAGACGGGCAAGGTTCCGAATTTGTATTTCACGGCAGGATGTTGCCTGTTTCCTTGTTGCGTTCCGAAAACTGTCTGTTAAAGAACTTCAGCATCGATTTCGAGAACCCCCATATTGCCCAGGTGAAGATCGTAGAAAACGATCCGCAGGATGGAATTGTTTTTGAACCGGCTCCGTGGGTCGATTATCGCATTGCTAAAGATTCCATATTCGAGGCTTATGGTGAAGGATGGACCATGAGACACTCGTGGGGAATTGCTTTTGACGGGGATACCAAACATCTGGTTTACAATACCAGTGACATAGGTTGTCCGACGAAAGGAGCCAGTGAGGTGGCTCCGCGCCGTATCCATGCTCCGGGGTGGAAAGATGCCCGCCTGGTGCCGGGGACAGTGGTGGCCATGCGTGGCTGGGGACGTCCTACACCCGGTATATTCCTTTCCCATGATGTCAATACAACGATTGAGAATGTGAAGGTACATTATGCGGAAGGCATGGGATTGTTGGCACAGCTTTGTGAAAATATTACACTTGAGAAATTTGGCGTATGTTTGAAAGGGGATGCCGATCCGCGTTATTTTACCACGCAGGCAGATGCGACCCATTTTTCCGGTTGTAAGGGTAAGATTGTGTCTTGCAACGGGTTGTATGAGGGGATGATGGATGATGCCATCAATGTACATGGCACTTATTTGAAAGTGGTGAAACGGGTGGACGACCGTACCTTGGTGGGCCGCTATATGCATGGTCAGTCGTGGGGATTCGAGTGGGGATGCCCGGGTGATGAGGTGCAGTTTATCCGTTCGAATACGATGGAACTGGTCGGAAAACAGAATAAGATCATTTCTATCCGTCCTTATGACAAAGAACAGACCGAAGGCGCGCGAGAGTTCCTGATTACGTTTCAGGAACCGGTAGACCAGGTAATTAATGAACAAAGTGGTTTCGGAATAGAGAACCTCACATGGACTCCTGAAGTTTTGTTTTCCGGCAATGTGATCCGTAATAACCGTGCACGCGGTTCTTTGTTCAGTACCCCGCGCAAGACTATCGTCGAGAATAACTTGTTTGACCATACTTCGGGGGCTGCTATTCTGCTTTGCGGCGATTGCAACGGTTGGTTTGAGACCGGTGCCTGCCGTCATGTCATTATCCGTAAGAACCGTTTTGTAAACGCGCTGACTAATCTGTTCCAGTTTACCAATGCGGTTATCTCCATCTATCCGGAGATTCCCGACCTGAAGGGACAGCAGCAATATTTCCACGGCGGACCCGAGGGTGGCATTGTGATTGAAGACAATGAGTTTGAAACCTTCGACGCTCCTATTCTTTATGCCAAGTCTGTCGATGGGTTGGTCTTCCGCAATAACACCATTAAGTTGAATACGGAATACAAACCGTTCCATCCTAACCGGAACCGCTTCTGGCTGGAAAGGGTGACGAATGTGACGATTGCCGAATAAATATTTTCCCCTTGTTTGCAGAGATGTAGTTACAGGCGGAAGAAAGTCTGAATAGTAAGATTAGATAAAGTTATCAGCTGTAAGGGTGGAAATTTCCTCCTTTACAGCTGATTTTTTTATCGGTCTTATCTTATTGTTTTTTCCCTGTCAGTTTCATGAATCCTAGCCTTGTTGTATAGATAAAATATTTACTAATTTGATTTAGACAACAAGAATTATATTGCTATCTTTGGCAGGATAAAACTAATATTGAATATGAAAAATTGGGTTGTAAAGCTGTTACTGTTACTTTTCATTCCTTCTTTTGTGGGAATTTTGTTCACCGTTATCCTGGGTTTTAATCCGGGTGGTTGGTTACAAATTACGACGTATGCTTTACCTCCGTTACTCACTCTCGCCGGAGGGGCTTTTATCGTTGCTTCAAGATGGAAAATTCCTTTTCTTATATTGATGGCAGCTGCAAGTATGGCCTTTAATATTCCTTTACAGAACTGGCTTTTTCATTCGGCAGATGAAGTGGTGCGTTATCATGCTGTTACCGATTTATATAATTTGGAGAATAATGCTCTGTATTTTACTTTCGATACTCTGGAGGTGGATTATGCCCGAAGGAGCAGTGTGACTGTCACTCGTGAGGTGACACGAAGTATGGGCAGACACCGCTATCGTAAGGAACAGAAGCAATATCATTTCTCTGTAGCTCCTGCATTTACCGATTCATTGCCCCGTCATAAGTATGAGGAGCGGGAAGTTAAGGCATGGGTTATTCCGGTGAGGCATGAGAAAGGACAAGCCGTTGTATGTTATGAGCGTTGTATTTTTGATTTAGATGATTATCAGAAAGCCATTGATCGGTCCCGCTGTAAACTCCACCATCCTCAAGCTCCGATTATACGACCTTTGTATTCACAGTTCATTACCCGGCAGGAATGGAAAGGAATCTTTTTGAATGTTGCATGGATTGTACTTTCTGTACTGATAGTACTGGGGGTAATTCTGAATTATCAGGCAGACAGGAGGAAAGCATAATATCGGAACAGACTGTATGAAGGGTACTTTATGAATATTATGATCTTCATGCATGAGGCCTGTCAGTACTATTGGTAAATTCTAGAATGATGTTTTCTTTATATAAAACTTTCCCCGGACATTTCATGACAGAAACATCCGGGGAGAGGTATTTCATTTTTTATTTATTGAAAAGTTTTATTTTGCCTCTACCTTCAGATTGGATAATTCTGTGTCCTTATGGATGGATGGCAGATTATTTTGTTTTACAACAACAGTATGAACTTTTCCTTTTGCCACTTGCGGCAAAGTGAATTTCTGCTTGTAGATAACCTGTTCCGCTGATGGGCGCAGCAGATAGCCTGTTTCTTTTTCAAAGCGGTTGTATATTCTTACCACAATTTGGTTACTGCCTTTTTGAAGCGGTAGCAGCACCTTTTCCTCGCGGAACTTGCAGCGGTAAGGGTTGAGGTGTTTCATTACCGACTTGCCGTTCAGATAGATTTCGATACCGTTTCCGGCACCTACATCTACTAGAATATCTTGTGCTTTGGGCGATTCTACCTGCTGCATCAGGAAGTAACTTTCCAGAATATTGCTGGGGAACATGGCTTTTTCCTCATTCACTTCTTTCCATTGTCCTTTTCTTACCGGTGCTTTGTCCGGATCAGTATGGATGGTGGCAGGAGCATCGAACAATCCGCTGCCCGGTCCGCAGAAGTAACGCTGACCCCATACGGTCTTGGAAGGCAGGTTTAATGCCTGTGCCTTGCCTGCGTCAAGGGTTACAGTGTAAGGTATTCCATCTACTTCAACCAGTAATTCCTTACCGTTCTCCTGCGGAGTATAGGTAAATTCCAATGCGTTGAGGTTGGATTTGTTGATGCTCCATTGATAGCTCACCGTACTGCGGTAGTTGCTGTAATAATCGAAACAGGAATAACTATAATTGGGAGTGCGCTGTGCAGCCATAGGTTGCGGTTTCACCGGTTGGTCGAACGTGGCGCAAATCACTTGGATGTCTTTTCCGTATGCGTCGGCGGGCAGTGTGAAGATCATCTCCTGTCCTTTCTGAATAGCTTTAATGTCTGCTTTTTGCAGTTTGCATCCCGGTACGTTCAAAGTGATTTTACCATCGGCAGGGCGGTTGCCTGATAAGATGAGGTAGAGGTTATTGCCTTTGCGGGTAATGGTTCCCCATTCGAATTGCTCACGGAAAGGAGAGGCTTCTGTGCCATAAATGGCTTCACCGTTTTTCTTCAACCAGATACCGATTTCTTTCAGCACCTCTCTTTCAAAGGGTACTACGGAACCGTCACCTTTGGGACCGATGTTCAGCAGGAAGTTTCCGCCATGGGAAACTACATTGATCAGGCTGCGTAGTTTTTCCATCGCTTTGGTGTGAACGTCCCCCCTTTTCTGCCAGGAACGGTAGCTCCAGGTTTCATCGAACATGGAAGCTGCTGTTTGCCATGCGGTCTGCAAGGAGCCTTCGGGGTATGTGTTGTCTGCCATGACACTGAAGTCATACTGATCGTTGCCCAACCGGCCGCTTACCATACAGTCTGGTTGCAATCTGTGCACCAGTTGATACAGTTCCTTGCTTTGTTCAGGAGTGTTGGAACCCATGTCAAACCATAGTTCGGAGATGGGACCGTAGTTGGTCAACAGTTCGGTAACTTGGGCTTTGGTGAATTCATGATGCTGTGGGGTGATGAAATCACAGTTATGGCTGGAGATAGGATAGGCTTGTGGAAAATGCCAGTCTATCAGTGAGAAATAGATGCCGAAGTTGATTCCGCCACGTTTGCAAGCTTCCGCCATCTCTTTTATGAAGTCGCGCTTGCCGGGGGTGGCATCGTATGAATTATAGTCGGTGGTGGCTGTACGGAACATACAGAAACCGTCGTGATGCTTGGTGGTAATGATGATGGAGCGCATACCGGCTTCTTTGGCCAGTGACACGATAGCGTCTGCATCAAACAGGGTGGGATTGAAACGCAGGGCGGTATCTCCATACCAGTCACTGAAGATTCCCGCAAACGATTGGATTTGTTCACTGTATCCTCGGGTGACGGGGTTGCCTTCCCATACGCCTCCCAGTTCGGAATAAAGACCGAAGTGGATGAACATGGAATACTTGTTCTGATGCCATTTCTCAAATGCTTTTTCCGAGATTTGGGCTGTTGCACCCAGGCTTATGACACAAGCCATGATGATGGTTAGTAATTTTTTCATGATTGTAATTAGTGGTTAACTGAATGAATATATTGCATAATTTCTGTTTGTTGGTCGGGATGGAACCACACGATGTCTTTGTCCCGTTTGAACCAGGTCATCTGTTTACGAGAGTAAATGCGGGAATTTTGCTTGATTTTTCCGATAGCGAATTCCAAAGTCCATTCTCCGTCCAGATACTTGAACATTTCTTTGTATCCTACGGTATTGAGCGAGTTCAGATGCCGGAAAGGATATACCTGCCGGGCTTCTTCCAGCAAGCCGTCCTGTATCATGATGTCCACGCGGCGGTTGATGCGGTCATACAATTCTTCGCGGTCGCGGGTTAATCCTATTTTGATGATGCGGAAAGGGCGTTCCTTGTGAGTACGGGTACGGAAAGAAGTATAAGTTTTTCCGGTCATGTAGCATATTTCCAATGCATGTATTACCCGTTTGGGATTTTTCAAATCCACTATTTTGTAATACTCGGGGTCCAGCAGCCTTAGTTCGGCGCACAGAGTGTCCAGCCCTTCCTGTTCGTAACGTCGTAGCATCAGCTGGCGTGTTTCATTGTCTACAGTGGGGATATCATCTATGCCTTTGCAAATGGCATCTATATACATCATGGAACCTCCGGTCAGTATTACAGTGTCATGGTTTTGGTATAGGATTTCCAGTTGTGCCAGTACGTCTGCTTCGTATTGTGCGGCGCTGTAATAATCTGTTAGCTGTAATGTTCCGACAAAATAATGAGGAACACGCGCCAGTTGCTCGGGGGTAGGGGCGGCAGTTCCTATCTTCAGGTCTGCATACAATTGGCGTGAGTCTGCCGAAACAATGGAAGTCCGGAAGTGTTCGGCAATGGAAAGGCTTAGTTCGGTCTTTCCTACACCGGTAGGGCCGATAAGGACGATAAGGGTGTCAGGCATGGTGTTTATAAAAAGAGAGGGGCGGACGTGTAACGTCCGCCCCCGTTAAGATTAATAGTTTTCTTGCTCATAAGGGTCCGGTGAGGAGGCACCGCCCATATCAAATCCTTCGGGATCAAAGTCTTCCATATCGAAGTCCTGGTCGCCGTAGAAATTCTCGTCTATATCCAGATTTCCGCTATTGCTTTTTGCCATCATTTCGTCAAAGTCGACGGTTTGTTTCGGGGCTTCTCCGGCTTTGCGCGAACACACTGCTTTGTCAAGGTCTTTGCCGGTGATGATTTCCGACAGTTCAATGAAAAACACTCGTTCTGCCAACGGGTCGAATACATACAGCAATTTTTGCTTTTCGTCTTCCACCAAATCACTCAAGCGGGTTTCTCTCATGATGTAGCTGTCTTCTTCCGAACTGCTTCCCATATCTTCCAGTGTGATTTCCTGGTCTTTCTCCCAGTCGTCATCACAAATGAAGAAAGAGGTCATCTGGTCATCTTTATATCCTGCCGCTTTCAATATTGCTTCGTGCAAATCAAAGAAAGTTGCTTCCGAGTCTATCTTTATTTCTCTTATAAAATCATCGACTTCATCAGAGATTAGTGTAAATCTGTAAATCATATATTTATACTGTATATACTATATAACTTTTTTTTCGTGCAGTAAAGTTATAAAAAACTTTGTTATCTGATGATACCTCTTTGAGAATTTTCTATGAAAGAAATAATATATTCTATTTCTTTGCTCATAGGTATTTCTTTGCGTACTTGTTCCAAGGCATCGGTAACGTTCATACCATTTTGATAAATAATGCGATAGGTGTTGTGTATATTCTCTATTAGTTCATTAGAGAATCCGCGGCGGCGGAGTCCTACGATATTGATTCCTGCGTAGGCAATGGGTTCGCGCCCTGCTATAATATAAGGAGGAATGTCCTTGCTGAAACGTGAACCGCCCTGTACCATTACATAACCGCCTACCCGGCAGAATTGGTGCATCAATACGGCGCCGCTGATAATGGCGTTATCATCAATGATAATTTCACCTGCCATCTTGGTGGCATTGCCTATGATGCAACCGCTGCCTATGATGGCATCATGTGCTACGTGTACTCCTTCCATCAACAGGTTGTTACTGCCCACTATGGTTTTGCCTTTAGCCGCTGTACCACGATTGATGGTTACATTCTCGCGAATGGTGTTGTTATCACCTATTTCGGCAGTCGTTTCTTCACCGCGGAATTTCAAATCCTGGGGAATAGCGCCTATAACAGCTCCCGGAAAAATGGTGTTGCCGTTCCCTATGCGTGAGCCATACAGTATATTGGCGTTAGGCATGATTGTGTTGTTATCACCGATAACTACATTCTTGTCGATAAACACAAAAGGACCGATTTCTACATTCTCACCAATTTTTGCTTCGGGATGTATATATGCTAATGGACTAATCATGTTGTTTTTTTAGTGGTTATTTATTTTTTACTATTTGTGCCATAAACTCGGCTTCGCAGACTACTTTCTCGCCTACAAACACATATCCTTTCATTGTGGAGATGCCCCGGCGGATAGGAGCCAACAATTCAACACGGAACAATAAAGTGTCTCCCGGCACTACTTTCTGGCGGAATTTCACACCGTCTATTTTCATGAAGTAGGTGGAGTATCTTTCAGGTTCGTCCACTGAATTAAGAACAAGCAGACCACCGCATTGTGCCATGGCTTCTACTTGAAGCACACCCGGCATGACAGGTTCCTGTGGGAAGTGTCCCTGGAAGAAGGGTTCGTTGGCGGTTACGTTTTTCACACCGACAATGTGGTTGGCGCCAATGGCAACGACTTTGTCCACTAGCTGGAAAGGATAACGGTGCGGAAGCAGTTCGCGGATGCGGTTGACATCCATGATGGGAGCTTCGTTGCAGTTATAGGACGGAGCCTGTATTTCGTGAAGTTTGATTTCTTTGCGTATCTGGCGGGCAAATTTGTTGTTGATGGTATGCCCCGGACGGGTGGCGATGATGCGTCCCTTGATGGGTTTGCCTATCAGTGCCAGGTCGCCGATGATATCCAGCAGTTTGTGGCGGGCCGGTTCGTTGTCCCATACCAAGGGAACATGGTTGATGTAGCCCAGTTTGGTGGCGTCCATGTGGGGAACCCCCATGACGTCTGCCAGCTTGTCGTAGTTTTCCTGGCTCATCTCTTTTTCGTAGATTACGATGGCGTTGTCCAGATCGCCTCCCTTGATCAGTCCGGCACCCAGCAATGGTTCTATTTCGCGGACGAATACAAAGGTACGCGCGGAAGCTACCTCGGTGGGGAATTTAGCCATGTCTTCCAGTGTGGCGAACTGATTGGACAGTATTTTAGACTGATAAGAGATCAGTGCATTCACACTGAAATTTTCGTCCGGAAGAACAATGATGGAAGATCCGGTTTCCTCGTCCCTGAATTCGATTTTTGATTTTATGATATAGTAATCCTTGACAGCATTCTGTTCTTCGATTCCTACACGCTGTATATTTTCTACATACGCTTTGGCACTGCCGTCCAGAATAGGGAATTCGGGACCGCTTACCTGAATCAGGCAGTTGTCTATACCAGCTGCATAAAGAGCTGCCAAAGCATGTTCTACTGTACTTACTTTTATTCCGTTTTTCATCAGCACAGTGCCGCGGGTAGTATCACCTACGTTTTCTGCTACGGCATCAATTATTGGTTGTCCTTCAAGATCAATTCGTTGGATTTTATACCCGTGGTTGTCCGGTGCAGGATTGAATGTCACCGTCAAGTTTACTCCGGTGTGAAGGCCTTTTCCATTTAAAGAAAAACTGCCTTTTAATGTCTTCTGTTTCAACATGGGGTTTATTTATTTAGTTGTTTTTTTAATTCTTCTATTTCTTTCTGCATGGCGTTCAGTGTGGTGTAAATTTCGGGCAGTTTTTTGTATACGGCCGATGATTTCATGAAATTCTTGGCATCGATGGCCGGAGTGCCTAGAATTTGCTCGTTGGATTTCACGTTACCGGGAACGCCTGCTTGTGCGCCGATACCTACCTTGTCACCTATCTTAATATGTCCGGCTAGTCCTACCTGTCCGCCAAACATGCACCATTCGCCTACTTTGGTGGAACCGGCAATACCCACCTGTGATGCCATGACAGTGTGGCTTCCTACTTCCACATTGTGTGCTATCTGGATCAGGTTATCCAGTTTCACTCCTTTATGTACAATGGTGGCGCCCATGGTGGCACGATCTACGCAGGTATTAGCACCAATCTCCACATTATCTTCTATGATGGCAATACCTATTTGTGGAATTTTTTCGTACCCTTCGGGAGAAGGTGCGAATCCGAATCCATCAGCACCGATTACGCAGCCTGCATGCAGGGTACAGTGGTTTCCTACCAAGCAGTCGTGATAGATGGTGGCATGTGGATAAAGTGTACAATTATTACCTACTTTGGCATGGCTTCCTACAGTAGCGTGCGGGTGGAGGGAAGTGTTGTCACCAATCTCAGCACCATCGCCTACGCAGGCAAACGGAGCGATATATACATCCTTCCCCAACTTCGCAGTGGGGGCAACGTATGCCAGCGGATCTATACCAGTCTTTTTAGGTTTGCTCATTTCATAGAGGGTTAGTAGTTTAGCCAGACTTTCGTAGGCGTTGTCTACCTTGATTAAGGTAGCTTTTACTTCTTGCTCGGGAACGAAATCTTTGTTTACCAACACAATGGTAGACTGAGTATCGTAAATGTAATGAGTATACTTAGGATTTGAAAGAAAAGAAATCGCTCCCGGCACGCCTTCCTCTATTTTAGCAAAAGTATGCACAGTTGCGTTTTCATCGCCAACAATAATTCCCTGGATGTATTCCGCAATTTGTTTAGCTGAGAACTCCATAATACTGTCTAATTCTTTATGTTCTAAATGTTTCAGTTTTGTTACTTGCGTGTTACATGTTAGTGTAAACACATCATTAATTATGCAAATTACGCATTTTTTTTTTATATATCCGTACAATTCGCTAATTATTTAATGTCCGTCGTTTTCGGAACGCAGGTAACATATATAATATTTTTTGACTTTTCGGGAGAGAAGAGAGATGTTGAGCATATCCGAAGCCTTGGCTATATCGCGGGTGCTTCCATCTTTATAGATGATTTCAATACTGTCATCCTCCTTTTTATACATATTGTTTTCTATACTGGATATGGATAGGAAGTATTTTGCTTCTTTCTTGTTGATATTCAGTCTCTTACTTATTCTTGAAAGAATTTCTTCTTTTCGTGCTTTTGTGATGGAAGAGGAGGTTACCTCTACTTTGAATAGTTTCCTGTTAATCATTCCACGACTCAGAGTGGACAATACCACATCGCTGTGATTGCTCCAAACTTTCAGTGCAGTCCATATGTCATTATCATCTAATTGAATAAAATTTTCAATACAATCCGGACTGTTATAAAATTCTTTTTTATCAATAGGATGGTATAAAAAGAATCTTAAAGCGGGTGAGGCGAACAGCTCTACGCCACGTAAGGCTAATTCCTTTGCTCGTGTCAGAGTGTTGACCAGCATTTTTTCACTGGCAACGGAGGTCTTGTGCAGATATACCTGCCAGTACATCAGGCGGCGGGACATCAGGAAGTTTTCGATGGAGTAAATGCCTTTGGATTCTACTACCAGGTGATCGTCTTTTACATCAAGCATTTTGATGATGCGGGCGGACCCGATATTGCCTTCGGATACACCGGTATAGAAACTGTCACGCCGCAGATAGTCCAAACGATCCATATCCAATTGACCGCTGACCAGTTGGTGCAGGAATTTCTTGGGATATTCATCTTTGAATATCTGTATGGCAAGATTGAGTTGACCTTTCATGTCCTTGTTCATTCGTTCCATCAGCATCAAGGAGATTTCTTCATGTGAAACGCCTCCTGCCAATGTGTTTTCCAGCACATGGGAGAAGGGACCGTGTCCGATGTCGTGTAACAGGATGGCAGCTTGTACGGCTTCCGCTTCGCTGTCAAAGATGAAGTTACCTTTGGCGGTAAGGTGCTTGATCGTTTCGCTCATTAAGTGGAAAGCGCCTAATGAGTGTTGGAAACGGGTATGTTGTGCTCCCGGATATACGGCAGAGGACAGGCCCAGTTGCTTGATGCGGGTAAGACGTTGCAGCAATGGGTGACATACAATGTCATATAGTAACCCCTTCGGGATGTTGATAAACCCGAAGACGGGGTCATTTATAATTTTTCGGTCACTCATGGGGAATAATTATTCAGTGTGCTGATATGCTTAAACCAATGTATTACGCTATGTATCTACCTGGTAATTTGCATATTAGCACATTGTTTTATTGGCACATTATTTTCTCCATCTGTGCCTGGACTTTCTGAGCTTCTTGTCCTGCTACAGTCGCAAAATTCTCAGTTTTATCCGCATAGATAATGGCACGGCTTGAATTAACAATAAGTCCACAGGTACTATTCATGCCATATTTGCAGACTTCCTCTAGAGAACCTCCTTGTGCGCCGATTCCAGGTACAAGCAGGAAGTGGTTGGGAACAATTTTACGGATGTCTTCGAAAGCGCGTCCTTGTGTGGCACCTACTACGTACATCATGTTTTCATCGTTGGCCCATTCTTGTGATTTGCGCAATACTTTTTCGAAAAGGCGTTCGCCGTTGGTGTCCTCGGTCAGCTGGAAGTCGTGGGAACCCTTGTTGCTGGTAAGCGCTAGCAGGATTACCCATTTGCCTTCGTAACTCAGGAAGGGAGTCACGCTGTCTTCACCCATGTAAGGAGCTACGGTGACTGAGTCAATGTCCAGCTCTTCAAAGAATGTGCGGGCATACATGGCCGAAGTGTTTCCGATATCGCCACGTTTTGCATCGGCAATGATGAATTGGTCGGGATAGTTTTCCTTGATGTAGGATACAGTCTTTTCGAAAGCGATCCATCCTTTTACGCCCATGCTTTCATAAAAGGCCAGATTGGGTTTATAGGCGATGCAATAAGGGGCGGTAGCGTCAATGATGGCTTTGTTGAAAGCGAAGATAGGATCTTCTTCTTTTAACAGATGTTCGGGGATCTTCTTTATGTCGGTGTCCAGTCCTACACAGAGGAATGATTTTTTCTTTTGGATATTTTCAAATAATTGTTGCTTGTTCATTGCTATGTTTACAGTTTATGGTTTACGATATTTAAATTATAATTCGCTCTCTTTCAAACGTTCGGCATTCTCGGCTACAGTCAAATGGTCAATGCAGTCTTGAATGTCGCCATCCATAAAGGCGGCCAAATTGTAAATGGTATAGTTGATGCGGTGGTCGGTGATACGTCCTTGCGGATAATTGTAGGTACGTATTTTTGCCGATCGGTCTCCGGTAGATACCATTGTTTTTCGTTTGCTGGCAATGTCGTCAATGTACTTTTGGTGTTCTTTATCATATATAAAGGTACGCAGGCGAGAAAGGGCTCGTTCTTTATTCTTCGGCTGGTCACGGGTTTCGGTACATTCTATCAGGATTTCCTCTACTATTCCGGTGTTGGGGTTCTTCCAGTTGTAGCGCAGGCGTACTCCGGATTCCACCTTATTTACATTCTGTCCGCCGGCACCACCGCTTCGGAAAGTGTCCCATTTGATTTCCCCTTCGTTAATTTCCACATCAAAAGGCTCGGCTTCGGGTAAAACGGCGACTGATGCGGCTGAAGTATGTACACGTCCTTGGGTTTCGGTGGCTGGTACACGTTGCACACGATGTACGCCCGATTCATATTTCAGAGTGCCATATACTTTATCTCCGGTTACGGAGCAGATAATTTCCTTAAAACCTCCTGCTGCTCCTTCATTGGCGCTGGATACTTCCAGTCTCCAACCTTTTGTCTCGCAGTATTTGGAGTACATACGGAACAAGTCGCCTGCAAAAATGGCGGCTTCATCACCTCCCGTACCACCGCGTATCTCCAGAATGGCATTTCGGTCATCTTGCGGATCCGCAGGAACGAGTAACAGTTTGATTTCCTCTTCCAGTTCCGGGATGCGGACTTCGCAGAGATTTGCCTCTTCGCGTGCCATCTCTTTCATCTCCGGGTCGGATTCGTTAGTCATGATTTGTTTGGCCTCTTCCAGTCCATTCAGGCATTGTATATATTCTCTACGGGCTTTCATGATGTCATTCAAGTCCTTGTATTCCTTGGTGAGCTTGACATAACGTTTTTGGTCAGCTATGACATTAGGGTCTGTAATGAGGGTGGAAACTTCCTCAAAGCGAGCCACTAACCCGTCTAATTTCTCAAGTAATGTATTATTGTTTTCTGCCATTCTTTTCTAAACATTTATTTGCGACATACCAAGTGAGTAATATCCACCCAAGTATGGCAAGTACTTTTCTTACTGTATATAGTATGTCATGCCAAGTTGTTTCATGACCCCATGCGGTAGAGATGAAATACAACTCGCGTATTGTATCAATCGTAACTAATGAGCATATTATTGCTCCTATGCCATAAAAAAATCTTTTTTTCAATGTAGCAGGCTTGGAAGCGTTATTATAATATTGCTTGTCAGTATTTGAATTCTCCAAACTCACTTTTGATAATTAGCTCCTTCTTGTCACTTTCTTCTATACGTCCCACGATCTTCGCGTCAATATTGAATGACTTGCTGATGGCGATCACCTCTTCGGCATGTTCGGGTGAGAGGTAAACTTCCAGGCGGTGGCCCATATTAAATACTTTGTACATTTCTTCCCAATCGGTGCCGCTTTGTTCCTTGATGGTTTTGAACAGAGGGGGAACGGGGAACAGGTTGTCCTTTACTACACGGCAATTGTTTCCTACAAAGTGCAGGACTTTGGTTTGAGCACCGCCTGAGCAGTGAACCATTCCGTGAATTTCAGGTCGGAGCGCATCCAGTAATTTCTTCACTACCGGAGCATAGGTACGGGTAGGTGAGAGTACCAGCTTTCCTGCATCCAGCGGACTTCCTTCCACAGCATCGGTCAGCTTCAAATTGCCACTGTACACTAGTTCTTCGGGTACTGCCTTGTCATAGCTTTCGGGATACTTCTCGGCCAGGTATTTTGCGAACACGTCGTGGCGGGCGCTGGTGAGTCCGTTGCTGCCCATGCCTCCGTTGTATTCTTTTTCATAGGTAGCCTGTCCGTAAGATGCCAGACCTATGATGACGTCACCCGGGCGAATATTGGCATTGTTAATGACATCGGTACGTTTCATGCGGCATGTTACGGTAGAATCTACGATGATGGTACGAACCAAGTCACCTACATCAGCAGTCTCGCCTCCGGTAGCGTATACGCCTACACCCATTTCGCGAAGTTCGGCCAACAGTTCATCCGTTCCGTTGATGATAGCGGAAATGACTTCACCCGGAACGAGTAGCTTATTACGGCCGATAGTTGATGAAACCAGAATATTATCTACTGCACCTACACACAACAAGTCATCGATGTTCATAATCAGTGCATCTTGTGCAATGCCTTTCCATACGCTTAAATCGCCGGTTTCTTTCCAATACAAATAAGCCAGTGATGATTTGGTACCTGCACCGTCAGCGTGCATAATGTTGCAATATTCAGGATCTCCGCCTAGAATATCGGGGATGATTTTACAAAAAGCTTGCGGAAAAATACCTTTGTCAATGTTCTTAATGGCGTTGTGCACATCTTCCTTGGATGCTGACACACCGCGCTGCATGTATCGTTGATTGCTCATGAGTTATATATTTTATTCAATTGAATGTGCAAAAATAGTTATTATTTTGCTTATAGCCTTGAGTTTTATGAAAATAAAAGAGGAGAAGGGATTTATTCTGTTCCCATATTATTGCCGTTCCTGTTTTAGATTTATTGCTATGCTCTTATTTTTTAGCCGGGTAAATTTAATATGTATATCGAACTGGCATTAATATCATACATTATTTATATATTACAATGCCTTGTCAATATAGCGCTATAAAGAAAGACGCATAGTACAAACCATCCCCCATCAATATCAAAGATCTTAAAGACTATAAAAGAAAACACGGCCTAATTTAACGTGAAATATAAAATTTCCCCGTCACCTCATCGTCTTCATTACCAGTATGTTCCGGTGTGAAAATATCTGTAAAGGCCCCGAAACGGTTGGTAATCGGCGGTCAATGTACCACATTGCGCCCACCACACCCATAGCGGCAAAACTCCAACAGATGTACCTTGCCGGCAGTATGTTACCATGAAAACAGCTTTATGGCTTTATTGCTTCACCTGTGTGAAGCGGCAGTTTCACACAGGTGACAACGGCTATTCACCCGAATGACAGGGCCTGTTCATCTGGGTGATGGTACAGATGGTGCACTCTTCTTGCACGGATACTGCCGTAAATATACCAGGATTACGTATCCAATATGACAACCGGCATCTGACAAGCTGGCTTCTACAAGGAAAAACGAAAAAAACACTTTGTGGGGATACAGAAAATTCTGTCACTGCATGTCGTTGTATATCAGCATAATACGGTGGCGGAACAAAAACATTGCAGTGCGGAAACAAAAAATAACAGTACGTAAAGTTTTATCAGATTATAACTTAACGACAAAGATGGATATGCCCGGCAGACAAACTTTTTGAGAGCCGGGCATCTGCAACGACATAATGTGTCATGCCAAAGAAGCAGTTTGCATTTTTTATTTTAGATTTTCATCAGTTTGATGCAACCGATTGAAGAATAAACTTTTAGCGTAGTATTTGAGAAACAGAGGTAACGATTTAGCAACCGTGCGAATATCAGCGATTTGCGGTGCTATGCTGTCAAATAACTCTTTGCATTTATAAAGTTAATAAAATTATTCGGGGAATAATGCCTACTATCAAAAAAACTGCATCCTATCTTTGTAGATAGTCCATATAAAAAGAATGCAACCTCACAAATTATAGCTATCTTTGTGATTGAAACTCAATGCATCAATTACAATGGCAAAAATTACCGTTCAAAATACAGATATTAGCGTTGTCAAATACAATGAAGAAGACTATATCAGCCTTACAGACATGGCAAGAAGCCAACTGCAAGATGAGCATGGAAACATTTTTGCTAAAATGAATACTTCTGCCTTTATCGTAGAAGATAAAATTCATGCAATATATGAAAATGGGAAATTGTACTTTCAAAGTTATACAATTGCAAATCAAATATTTTCGCTAATAGATTTTGTTACAGAAGCCACAAATACAGAAATTGAATCATTTGGCGAAATAAAAGGTATAGATGTAAATGCAGAGAATATAAAACATATCGCAAACATAAAAACTCGTCGACTCATAAAATTATTATCTAGCACAAACAACATTGCTACTTTTATGCGAAAGACGTTTCGAACGAAAACAAGTCTTTTAAAGAAATATGGAATCAATGCACAAATTAATGGGAACAATGAGTTAGTGTTACCGACCAATAATGTTGTTGAGCTAAATCGTACTTTAGAATTTCTTAATGAAGATATATTTAGAGGTATCATCACTGATAGCCTTTATCGTTCAAATTCCAAGAAAAAAGACAATCGCTAATCATGAGTGAGAATAACAAAATAATACTCTATCAAGACGATAATGAGATAATACGTGTGTCTGTTCGCTTTTCCGATGAAGATTTGTGGCTGACACAGAATCAGTTGGCGGAAATATATTGTACTACACAACAGAATATCAGCCAACATGTAGATAACATCTATAAAGACGGAGAATTATTCACAGAAGCAACTAACAAGAAATTCTTGTTAGTTCGTCAGGAAGGCAATCGTCAGGTGAGACGTAACATTGACCATTACAATCTTGACATGGTTATCGCCTTGGGCTATCGTGTGCAATCTCAGGTTGCAACCCGTTTTCGCCGTTGGGCGACTCAACGGCTTCATGAATATATCCAAAAGGGATTTGCTATGGATGATGAGCGGTTGAAGCAAGGGGGTAATCGTTACTTCCGTGAGTTGCTGCAACGCATCAGGGATATTCGTAGTAGTGAACGTAACTTCTATCAACAGGTTACGGACATATATGCCACAGCCACGGACTATGACCCACGGGACGAGATGACAAAGATGTTTTTTGCCACCGTGCAAAACAAGCTCCATTATGCCGTTCACGAAAATACGGCAGCGGAAGTTATCTATAATCGTGTGGATAATGAGAAGCCGTTTGTGGGTATGACGAACTTCAAAGGCAACTATGTGACTAAGGATGATGTGAAGATTGCCAAGAACTATTTGTCAGAAATAGAACTCCAGCGTTTGAATCTGCTTGTTTCCGGTTTCTTGGACTTTGCCGAGTTCCAGGCATTGGAAATGAATCCCATGACCATGAAAGATTGGATAGAGGCATTGGATAATCAGATTATTGCCCATAAACGAAAGGTTTTGATTGATAAGGGACGTATTTCACATAAACAGGCGATTGAAAAGGCAGAAAAGGAATTCGCCATCTATCGCAAACGCGAAATGGATTTGCTTGAAAGTGATTTTGATAAAGAAATCAAAAGATTAAAGGACAAGAATGATAATAATCCAAACTAATCCACTACCTTTGCATTTGAAGTCAGCGTTCTTTGGGTTTAACAAGGCAGAATACAGAACTTCGCTCGTTTCTAAATCGTTACCTATCAAGAAGCCAATCTTTGCAACCCATTCAATTTGAGCGATAAAGACAATGCACAATGTCTTGCCACGTGGTAGGTCAAACGAACCTTGAAACCGCATTGTATGCTTATATCTTTGAGTATTTTGTTACAACTTCCGCGTCCACCGTGATACAACACATCAGAGGCAGGTTTCCGTTGGGTTTGGCACTGCCTTTCTTCACGTAGAATAACACTTTGAATGTACTTCGCTACGCTTTGCCCAAATTTACTTTTTGCTATGTGTTTATTTTACGATTGTTCCGACAAAGGTTTGTGCTCCTGCATTATTCAAGATATATACTGTATAGAATCCGCCGGGTAATGAGGCTATGGACATTTGGGGTGCATAAACAAAATATTTTATTTCTTCACCGGTAGCAGTAAATATTTTCACTGTCTTTGCCTCTTTTATTTCAGGCAGGGTGAGAATATCTCCGTCATTTAGTAAAGGCATGTCCGTTTCTGAAATTGCATTCAGTTCCAAGGGAGCACTTTCGTTTCCAAAACGGTCGGCAGCTGTTACGGCAAAATAACGTTTTTGTCGCCAAGGTGAAGTAGGGGTATATTCGTATTCCGTATGGGTGAGATAGGTTTCCAGTAAGTTTCCGGCATCTGTGATATCTACCGGATAGGTATCCGAGGCATAAAGATGATAGGTGACAAGACCTCCGTTGTTATCTGTGGAAATCTGCCAGCTCATGTGCATTTTGCCGTCCGGCAACAGTTGCAGGGAAGGCATGGCCGGAGTGGATGGGGGGATGCTGTCCATCCAGGTCATTGGGGGAATCAATGCCGGAGGGGTATAGAAATTCTCTTGGAGTTCGTCCCAAATGCCTTTGGTGTTGTTCAATAGAAAACGATTGCGGAAGTAGGCTTGTCCGTTTAGTTTTATCTGACGGGTGAAATGAAGTTGGCGGACTATTTCGTCCAACGGCCAATTTTGTTCGTCGGGAGAGAGGAAATAAATGCCCAAACCTGGTACTATCCAGCGGTTACCGCAATTCTCTTTCCAATCCAATGCAAAAGGATAGAAATTATTTCCCTGAAAATACATCATCGGGAACAACGCATCATGAATACCTTCTTTTAGCCATTTCTGAGCATCTTGGTAAACTACATGATAAGCGTTCCATCCACGGGAGGGGTATCGGTTGGTATCTCGGTATTTGCCAATAGGGGAACTGCTGACTTTCACCCAGGGTTTGATAGTCTTGATGTCGGTATAGAGCCTATGCACAATATCTGTGATATTATCACGCCGCCATTGTTTCAACTCCTTACCTTTGCCGTATTTCCGGTAGGTGTCCTTGTCGGGAAAGTTGTCGGCTTGCTCAGGGTAGCGGATGTAATCGAAATGAATGCCGTCTATATCATAACGGGAAGTTATTTCTTTTACGATGCATGACAGATATTCTTTGGTTCCCGGATTTCCCGGGTCCAAGTACCAGTTACCTTTATAAAGTTTGCAAATAGTCCGGTTTTTCCGTACTACGGAGCTACGTCCTTGCAATTGTACTTGACGGGTGTTTCCGGCAGGAATCGTAACAATCCATGCATGTAGTTCCATGCCGCGTTTGTGGCATTCTCCGATGGCGAAAGCCAAAGGGTCATATCCGGGATTCCCTCCTGTGCTACCTGTCAGTGATTCGGCGAAAGTTTCTATGGCGGAAGGATAAATCATATCTCCGCGCAGACGGGTTTGCAACAATACCGTATTGAAATTGGCGGCTTTCAGGCGATCCAGTATATCACATAATTCTTTTTGCTGACGCCGGATGCCTGATGCGTTTACTGCCTTGTTACGAGGCCAGTCCATTCCTCCGAGCGTAGTGAGCCAGGTGGCACGGATTTCATATTTAGGTTGTGAGAAAACGGGTGATAAACTCACTATGACTAGTAATAAAGTTATAAAGAATGTTCGCATTTACTTTAATTTTAGGGCAAAGATACGAAGTAATCAATTAATTCGTTACTTTTGCCCCAACAAAACAAAAAATAGAATATGATAACCTTTATTATTGCATTATTGGTTCTTGTAGGCGGATACTTTTTGTATGGAAGTTATGTGGAACGTGTGTTCGGTCCTGACAAGATAAGGAAGACACCTGCCCTGACCATGGCGGATGGTGTTGACTTTATTCCACTTCCTACTTGGAAGATTTTCATGATTCAATTTTTGAATATAGCCGGCTTAGGACCTATTTTCGGTGCTATAATGGGAGCGAAGTTTGGTACGGCGTCTTATTTGTGGATTGTTTTAGGTACCATTTTTGCCGGGGCGGTACACGATTATTTGTCCGGAATGCTTTCCATTCGGCATGATGGCGAGAGTTTGCCGGAAATTATCGGTCGTTACTTGGGCCTTCCCACAAAGCAGTTGATGCGCGGTTTTACGGTTGTGCTGATGATATTAGTCGGAGCGGTTTTTGTGGCAGGACCTGCCGGATTGCTTGCCAAACTTACTCCGGAGTATATGGATGTTACTTTTTGGATTATAGTCGTATTTGTCTATTATATGTTGGCTACATTGTTGCCGGTAGATAAGATTATAGGAAAAATATATCCGTTGTTTGCCATTGCTTTATTGTTTATGGCGGTGGGGATTTTGGTGATGTTGTTATGGAATCATCCGGCATTGCCCGAAATTACGGACGGGCTGCATAATACCCACCCTGCCGGATTACCAATTTTTCCTATCATGTTTGTTTCTATTGCTTGTGGGGCAATCAGTGGCTTTCATGCCACACAATCTCCGTTGATGGCACGTTGTATGAAGAATGAGAAGTATGGCCGTCCTATTTTTTATGGAGCGATGGTGACCGAAGGGATCGTGGCATTGATTTGGGCTGCTGCCGCTACTTGTTTTTTTCATCAAAATGGTATGGAGGAGAGTAATGCTTCGATTATTGTGGACAGCATAACCAAGGAATGGTTGGGTACGATAGGAGGTTTATTGGCTGTACTGGGGGTAATTGCCGCTCCTATTACCAGTGGAGATACCGCTTTACGTTCAGCTCGTTTGATTGTTGCCGATTTTATGCATTTGGAACAAAAAAGTATAGCGAAACGTTTATTGATTTGTATTCCTATTTTTGCGGTAACTATCGGTATATTGTTGTACAGTCAGCGTGATGCGGCGGGATTTGATATGATATGGCGTTATTTTGCCTGGTGTAATCAGGCTTTGTCTGTGTTTACTTTGTGGGCGGTCACTGTTTTTCTGGTACGTGCGAAAAAGAATTATTATATTACCTTGTTTCCTGCCTTGTTTATGACGGCTGTATGTTCTACTTATATTTGCATTGCTCCCGAAGGATTGGCACTTTCTGATTATGTATCTTATATAATCGGTGGTCTTTGCACGTTGGTAGCCGCTATAGGGTTTGTAAGTTGGTATAGGAAACAAAACAGCATAGTTTATGAAAAAATATAGAAAATCGATTTGGTTGCCTGTCGCTTTGTTGGTTTATACTACAGCGATGGCCGTTTATTTTATTCCGCGTAATACGGAAATAAGTGATACGGAAAAGTATCTCACAGTAGGTTTATCCTATATGATAATAGCGTTGTTATGGATTGTCCTTCGTAAGAAAGAAAAGGCGGAGGAAAGACGTGAACGTGATTTGGAAAATAAAAAATAACTATTAAACGACAACATTATGAAGAAAATTTTAGTCAGCTTGATGCTGTTGGTAATGACTGCACTGAGTGCACATGCTCAATTTGAGAAGGAGGTATGGTATGTGAATGCTTCATTGACAGGGCTTGACCTATCTCATAGCAAGAATGAGGGTACAAATTTTGGTTTCGCTTTGACCGGTGGTGCGTTTGTAGCCGATAATGTGGCTGTATTGCTGAATTTTAAGGGCAATTATATAGAACATGGAATGGATGAAACCAGTATTGGTGCACAAGGACGTTATTATTTTTCCAGTTGCGGTATTTATGGAGGATTGGGAATGGCGTATAAGCACCTTTCTTGTGTAGGATTTAAAAAGAATCTGGTTTGTTTGACACCGGAAGTCGGATATGCTTTTTTCTTGGGCAGAAATGTGACTATTGAGCCGTCTGTATATTATGACTTGAGTTTTAGTGATATTTCAGAATTTAGTAAATTAGGCTTCAAGATAGGGTTCGGAGTTTACTTCTGATTGATGTAATTCCACCACAGATTACGCAGATTATTGAATGGGAGAATTCATTGAAATTCAATCTATGTAAATCTGTATAATCTGTGGTGGAAAAACTTTTTATGTGAGATTAATGCGCATAGAGATGCGTGAACGGAATTTCTTTACCATCACTACCTGTTACTTTTAATTTCAGTTGTCCTCCGTTTTGGTCGAAATAACGTAATTCCATTGGATGATATCCTTTCGCCAATGCCTTTTGTCCCACTATTTCTTTAGGTCCGTGAGGTCCGTCATTGTCTACTATCTGTTCACTGTCTATGGTCAATGTACTACCATCGTCGGACAGGAGTGCAAAAGTGTAGATATCGTCTTGAGGAGCATTGAAATATCCTTTGATAATCAGTCCGATATTTCCTTTTACTTTTTTAGGAATCATAACGTCTTCCACTGGATAAGTACCATTGACCGGAGCTTTTTCTATTTCACTGCATTTATTTCCTTTAAATTCGTACCATGTAGCTTTCAAACCCGGATTGGAAGGAGCGGCAGTTACAGAGGGGGTATATTCACTTTTGATGAAACGTGTCTTGGCTATGTCACCTTTCTTTCCATTAGGGCGGAAGGTGCAGAAAGTAAAGTCTGTGGTTTCAGTCACTTTGATGGGACCTTCATATACGGGAGATTGTAAAGTAGGAGTACTGCCATCAGTGGTATAGTGAATTTCCGCAGTGGGGTCAAGGCAAGTTACATTGATGGTTCCTTCACCGATAAAGGCGTTGACGGCATTAAAGCCTTCCAAATCGGGTATACGGTAATTGATACCCATGATATTGAGACGTTCAAACTGATCAGACAGGCGTTGTTTGAAGGCATTCCAGTCTTTTTGCTCCGGTTTGCTCCAACCTAATTCGGCAATAGCCAGCAAACGTGGAATGGCCATATATTGCATACGTGCGTTGGAAGGAATCCATTCGCACCAAATATTTCCCTGCACTCCTAAAATCAGCGACTGCTGCTCGGGAGTCAGGTTGTCTGTCGTATCCAGATTATAAATGCTTGCCATAGAATTCTTGTCTTCTGCATAATCCAAATAAAATTGTCCGTTAGGAGTGAAAATGACAGGGTTGCCTTGTGCCGTTGCCTTGGTCGCTGCATCTTTTACCCAGCTGCGCCACCACATTACGGTGGCTGTTTTAGACAATCCGCCTTCAATGATTTCATCCCAGCCTATCATTTCTTTGCCTTTCCCGTTAAAGAATCTCTCCATGTCATGAATGAACCATGATTGCAGTTCTTCTTCGGTTTTCAGATTATTGTCATGCATACGTTTCTGGCAGTCCGGACATTTTTTCCAATTGGTTTTTTCTACTTCGTCACCTCCTATATGTACATACTTATAGGGGAAAAGGGCTATCAGTTCTGCATAAACATTCTTGCAGAACTCCAATGCAGAGTCTTTCCCCGGACAAACAGGTGAGGAGAAGACACTTCCCCAACCGGTTTCGTTAAAACAGGAAACACCTTCATAGTTACTCACAGCTGCCAGCATGTGTCCCGGCATATCAATTTCGGGAATAATATCTATGCCTCGTATTTTGGCGTATGCTATGACATCCTTGATATCTTCCTGAGTGTAGTAGCCTCCATATAGGGTGTCACCTTCTACGATGCGTATCTTGTCTTCGGGAATTGCCATATCCGGATTGTTATCAGTCTTTGACTGACGTATGCATTCGCGGTCATGGGAATTGAATTTGCGCCAGGCTCCTTTTTCCGTCAGTAAAGGATATTTCTTGATTTCGATACGCCATCCTTGGTCATCGGTAAGATGCCAGTGGAATTTATTCATCTTGTAAAGGGCCATGACATCCAGTAATTCTTTCACCTCATCTATTGTGTAGAAATGGCGGGATACGTCCAGCATGATGCCTCTCCATTCAAAGCGGGGGGCATCTTGAATGTTAACGGCCGGTATGGCCCAGTCTGTACCTTTAACAATTTCTTTAGATTCTATTTGCGGGGGAAACAGCTGTCTGAGGGATTCGATACCTGCAATGACACCTCCGTAAGAGTTACCTGTAATGTTGACCTTATCGCTCTCGGCTGTCAGGGTATAGGCACCTTCTTTTCCTTGAACATCCCCCAAGGCAAGGGTGATGGTTCCTTCGCCTTCTTTTACTTTAAGGTCGTAGCCTGTGGCACTGGAAAGCATATCGGCCAAATACTCGGCTGCGGGAATTAGTTCGGCGTCAATAACACCGATGGAGGTATTACTTTTCAATACAAAAGCACCGTTTGTTTCCTCCAGATGGTTGGTTATGGGTACAATGGATACCTCTTTTGTTACAGGGGGAGTACTGGTACATGCTCCCAACATCAATGTGCCTGCTAACATACAGGCGGTCATTAACTGCTTATGTGTACATTTGGTCATAGGATAATAAATTAGGTTATTGGACAAAGATAACAGAAATATTGGGAAAAACGATATTATTTGGCGGGATATTGGAAAGTAACCAGTACTCCTTTATGGTCTGTAGGCCATACGCCCAATGGTTCTATAAACTTGTCTTTAGATGTTTCCTGAACACGCTGTGCACGGACTATGGAATTTTTCGGACCGAAAATGGCGGCGTCTTTCACTTTCAACCCCTTTTCGGGATAATACCAAATGTAATCTATACGGTCGCGTTCATCTGCTTTGGGAGCCCAGGTTATTTTGTCGGCGGGCTTTGCCGGATTATCCGAAGGATAAGTGAAGCCGGGATAGTTTAATACATCTGGATAGAATTCTCGATAGGCGTCTTTCAATCCGGCTTCGTCTAACAGGACAGGAACTGTCCAGGGGATTACAAAGCCATGATGGTCATACAGGTCTTTGGTCTCTTCAGTCCAATCTTGATGTGACGGTTCATTAAAATCTCCTCCTAAAATGATGGTGTAGCCGGCTGCACGATCTTTTTTTGCCTGTTCAATGAATAGTCTGATGGCGTCATCGCGTTGTGAGGCTACATTTCTCTTTAATACTTCTTCTACGGTAGTGGGGATAGGGATTTCTTCCCAAGTAGAGCCATCATATCCGCGTACATTATAATAGGCGTCATCCAAATAATCAAGATGAGCGGTGTAGACTGCTATTTTCTGTCCGTTTATATCGGCTGTAAGGCGATAGATACTGCCGTGGTCATTCTTTTCGGGAAAAACGGTTAATGAATCAGTGATGGGGTATCGGCTTAACAGACCTGTATCATAGGTATAGAAGGAGTAATAGGTTTCTCCTTTTTCCTTTAATGATTGCACTAGGCGGGCAGTGAAATTGGTGTTTTCGTAATTACGTACTTCGCTCAATGTGACGAAGTCCGGACGAAGACGGGCTATTTCATTCACAATAGCGTCGTAACCACCGGGAATTACAGTTCCTTCTTGCCAAATGTTCCATTGAAGAACGGTGAATTCTTTCTCTTTTTGTGAACATCCCAATAGGAAAGGGAACAGCAAGAGTAGTAAAAAAAGTTTTTTCATATTCTGTTGATTTATAAGGTTGTTAATTCAATTCTAAATTTACTCATATTTTCGTTTAGATTGACAATGCGGAAAACATTAAAACAGATTTTTAGTAAAATGATTCTGCAATCATACCACAAAATGCTAAACTTATAGAACGGAATAAATCACTTTTAAATTCCCATTTATCATCTAGTGGTATATTGCGTATAATCATATTTAATAATTTGTGTCAGTTTGGACAATCAACGGTGAATAAAAAATCAATCAGGAGAATCCATCGCCAGTTTTTCACGTAAAAACTGTCCCGTATAAGATGCCGCACATGCTGCAACCTCTTCCGGAGTGCCCGCAACTACCAGATTTCCTCCCATATTTCCTCCTTCGGGTCCTAGGTCAATCACATGGTCGGCACATTTTATCACATCCATATTATGCTCGATAATGATAATGGTATGTCCGCGGCTGATTAAGGCTTCAAATGCTTCCAGCAGTTTCTTGATATCATGAAAATGCAGACCTGTGGTTGGTTCATCGAATACAAAAATAGTGGGTTGTGCTTTCTCTATGCTCAGAAAATAAGCTAGTTTTACGCGTTGGTTCTCGCCGCCGGAAAGAGTGGAGGAGGCTTGTCCTAACTTTATATATCCCAATCCCACTTCTTGTAATGGAATTAGTTTCTTCACTATCTTTTTTTGATTGTATTCGGCAAAGAATTCAATGGCTTGATTCACTGTCATTTCCAGAATGTCATAGATGCTCTTGTCTTGGAATTTTATTTCCAGCGTGTCGCTCTTGAAACGTTTTCCATGACAAGACTCACATTCTAGTACCAAATCTGCCATAAATTGCATTTCAACGGTTACCGTACCGTCACCTTTGCATTCCTCACAGCGCCCGCCTTCGGTATTGAATGAGAAATATCCGGCAGTATATCCCATTTGCTTGGCAAGAGGCTGTTCGGCAAAGAGTTTTCGTATTTCGTCGTATGCTTTTACATAGGTTACCGGATTGCTGCGTGATGATTTTCCGATAGGATTCTGGTCTACAAATTCAATATCTTTCACCAGCTGTACATCTCCTTCCAAAGAGATGAACTCACCCGGCCGTTCGCTAGCTTCACTATATTCGCGTTTCAATGCCTTGTAAAAGACATCACGTACCAACGTACTCTTCCCCGAACCGCTGACTCCCGTAACTACCGTCATTACATTCAGTGGAAATTTTACGTCAATGCCTTTAAGGTTGTTTTCACGCGCACCTTTTATTTCTATATAATTGTTCCACGGACGATGGCATCGGGGAATCTCTATGTTTTCTTCTCCCAACAAATAGCGCACCGTATAACTGTTACTGTTTCTTTGAAGATCGTTCATGTTGCCTTGATATACTATTTGTCCTCCTAAACGTCCTGCTTGAGGACCGATATCAATGATATAATCGGCAGCACGGATTATTTCTTCATCATGTTCTACCACTACTACGGTGTTTCCCAGCTCCTGTAACTGACGAAGTACTTTTATCAGCCGGTCGGTGTCACGGCTGTGTAATCCGATACTGGGCTCGTCCAGGATATAGAGTGAACCTACCAAGCTGCTGCCTAATGAGGTGGCCAGATTGATGCGCTGGCTTTCACCGCCGGAGAGCGAGTTGCTGAGACGGTTCAGTGTAAGATATCCCAAACCCACATCCATGAGGAAGTTGATGCGGTTGGTAATTTCCGTTAAGATCCGTTTGGCGATGGCTGTGTCATGTGCATCTAGTTCTAGAGTGCGGAAGAATTCTTTTAAGTCGTGAATAGGTAAGTCAACCAGTTGAGAGATGGATTTTCCACCTACTTTTACATAACCGGCTTCTTTTTTCAAGCGTGTTCCGTGGCAGACAGGACAAATAGTTTTTCCCCTGTATCGTGCCAGCATCACACGATATTGTATTTTATATTGGTTTTCTTCCAGCATTTTGAAGAAAGAATCTATACAGGCCTTATTTCTAGGTCCATGCCATAAATAATCTTTTTGTTCCTGTGTCAGTTCATAATAAGGGGCGAAGATGGGGAAATCGTGGGCGGGAGCTTCATGAATGAATTCCTGTAGCCATTCCCCCATCTTTTCACCACGCCAGCAAAGGACAGCTCCGTCATATACACTCAGAGCACGGTTTGGAATCACCAGATGTTCATCTATACCTATCACTTTACCGAAGCCTTCGCATTCGGGACAAGCGCCGAGAGGGGAATTGAATGAAAACATTTGGTCATTCGGTTCTTCGAATTTAATTCCGTCGGCCTCGAATTTAGTGCTGAAAGAGAACAGCTGCGTACTTCCGTCAGCAGAGTAGAAGCGGAGGAGGCAATTCCCGTCTCCCTCGTACATGGCCGTTTCGGCAGAATCGGTGAGGCGGCTGATACTGTCTTTGCTATCATCGGCTGTCATGCGATCTACCAGCAGATAGATGTTTTGTTTTTTATCTTCGGCAGCTGTTTGTTGCAGAAAATCTTCTATACGGACTATTTCACGGTTCACCTCTATACGGGTAAATCCTTGTTTCAAGTCCATTTCCAGTTGCTGGAGCAGTGTACGGCCTTCACGGGGCATCATAGGAGTGAGAACCGTGTATTTCGTTCCTTTAGGAAAGGAAAGCATACAGTTTACAATATCTTCAATGCTATGTTTTTTCACCAGTTGCCCGCTAATGGGGGAATAAGTCTTCCCCATGCGTGCATAGAGCAGTCGCAGATACTCATATATTTCGGTGGAAGTACCCACGGTGGAACGAGGATTGCGGCTGTTCACTTTTTGCTCTATGGCGATAGCGGGTGGTATACCTTTGATGAAATCACACTCAGGCTTGCTCATGCGGCCCAGAAATTGACGGGCGTATGATGACAGGCTTTCTACATAGCGTCGCTGACCTTCAGCGTATAATGTATCAAAAGCCAAGGATGATTTTCCGGAACCGGATAGTCCCGTGATGACGACCAGCTTGTTGCGTGGAATGTTTACATCGATGTTTTTGAGGTTGTTTACCTTTGCTCCTTTTATGGATATATAGTTACTTTCTGACATTCTTTATTGAATTTGGTTTAATATGCAAAGATAATTATAAGTTTTCTTATCTTTGCAAGCGTATTAAACAAGAATAACAAAATGAGAGCAAAAACTATTCTTCTTTTATTGATAGCACTACTTTTTACTTCTGTCGTCAGTGCTCAGACACGTTATCCTAAACGTGAGTTCCGCGGTGCATGGATTCAGTGTGTGAATGGACAGTTCCAGGGAATGCCGACAGAGAAGATACAGCGGCTGTTAATAAATCAACTAAACAGTCTGCAGGGCGCAGGCATTAATGCGATAATTTTTCAGGTACGTGCAGAAGCCGATGCCTTGTATAAATCTTCTTATGAGCCGTGGAGCCGCTTTCTTACAGGAGTGCAGGGCAGAGTGCCTTCACCTTACTGGGACCCGATGCAGTTCATGATTGATGAATGCCATAAGCGTGGAATGGAGTTCCATGCCTGGATTAACCCTTACCGTGCCAAGACAAAGGGAACTACTGCCTTATCACCCATTCATCCGTATAATAAGAATCCGGAACGTTTCGTGAATTATGCTGGTCAACTTTATTTTGATCCGGCTTTGCCCGAAAACCGTAAATACATTTGCAAGATTGTGCGCGATATTGTTACCCGTTATGATGTGGATGCCATTCATATGGATGATTATTTCTATCCTTATCCCAACCCGGGCGAAGATTTTCCTGATCATGTCAGTTTTGCGCAATATGGTCGCGGATACAGTAATAAAGCCGATTGGCGCCGTGACAACGTGAATGTGCTGATAAAGGAAATTCACGAAACTGTGCGCGAGTGTAAGCCGTGGGTGAAGTTCGGTGTTTCTCCTTTTGGTATCTACCGCAACAAGAAAAATGATCCGAATGGAAGTGATACACGCGGTCTTCAGAATTATGATGATTTGTATGCAGATGTGCTGATGTGGATTAATAATGGTTGGGTAGATTATAATATCCCTCAGATTTATTGGGAAATAGGTCATCCTGCTGCCGATTATGACAACTTGATACATTGGTGGGCAAAACATGCCGCTTCGCGTCCGTTATTTATCGGTCAGGATGTGATGCGTACGGTGAACAAGGCGGATGCCCGTAATCCGTTACAAAACCAGATGCCTGCCAAAATGAAGTTGCAACGGTCGCTTCCTACCGTGCAGGGAAGTTGTCAATGGTATGCTGCTGCAGTGGTGGATAATGCCGGCAATTACCGCACTATGCTGGAGAAGGAGTATCATCGTTATCCGGCTTTGATTCCTGAATCTCCTTTTATGGACGATAAGGCTCCAGGTAAAGTAAAGAAGGTGAAGATGGTATGGACGTATGAAGGTCCGGTACTCTTCTGGACAGCTCCGAAGGCAAAGGACGAGATGGACAAAGCTGTACAATATGTGGTTTATCGCTTTGATAAAAAAGAAAAAGTCAATTTGGATGATGCTTCCCATATTGTAGCCATTACCCGTGACCATTTTTATCCATTACCTTATAACGATGGAAAAACGAAGTACCAGTATGTAGTGACAGCGTTGGATCGTTTGCACAATGAGTCGAAGGGTACTAAAAAGAAAGTAAAACTGTAAGAAGCGGGAGTGTTTCTTTAATTTTAGATTTTATTTTTACTGCCACTGCCTGGGTATTATATTCACGTCCTATCGATGAATAAAGAATTCCGGGGCAGTGGCAGTTGATTTGTATGCCGCCTGTTTTCCGGGTGCTATATTGTTTATGTTGAAATCAGGAAAAGGTTATAACATCTGTAATCCATCTATTGCGGCTTTATCTAATCAGTGATGACAAAGAGTTGATGATTATTTCCGGAGCCGATCATACGGATTTTTTTGATGATTTCCCATAATCGTCCTATTCTCAGTAAAGCAGGAACCCTGCCACTCCGCAAAGTATAATCATTAATATAGGATTGATTTTGTATTTCCGTGTACCTATAAAGGTTACTAGAAAAATAATTATACTGATGATGAATTGATACAAATCTATTTGATAACTGCCGAAGTTTTCAGCATTCATCAAGACGAGTGCAGCTGCTGCCAGCAGACCTACTACTGCCGGACGCAACCCTTTGAATACGGCTTCTACAACCGGATGCTTTTGGTATTTCAAGAAGAACCGGCTGATGATTACCATTAATATGAACGATGGAAAAACTACAGCAAAAGTAGCTATGCAAGAACCGAATATAGCCCAGCTTTCATTGTAGCCTGCATTCAATACCGCAGTATATCCCACATAAGTAGCAGAGTTGATGCCAATGGGACCCGGTGTCATTTGGCTGATAGCGATGATATCTGTAAATTCGCTGGCACTGATCCAATTATATCTTGTTACTACTTCTCCTTGTATCATGGACAACATGGCATAGCCTCCTCCGAAACCGAAGAGCCCTATTTTACAGAATGTGTAGAATAAATATAGAAAAATCATTTGGATGAATATTTATGTTTGTACTTGCCATATATAAAACCTCCCACGCCCGCTATTATGATAATGTAGACTGGAGACACGTCCAATACCCAGATAAGCAATGCGGATACTATTGGTATCCAGACAGTGTAACGGTTTATCTTGGCGGATTTTGCCATGGAGAAAGTGGGAGCTGCAATAAGGGCTACTACCGCCGGGCGAATTCCCTTGAATATATTCTCTACAATTGGGTATTGTTTGAACTGTTGAAAGAACAAGGCAATTGCCAATATGATAAAGAAAGAGGGGAGTATTGTGCCTAAAGCCATTGCCAATGCTCCACGGAATTTACGCAATTTATATCCGATAAATATGGCAATATTTACAGCAAATATTCCGGGTACAGACTGAGTGAGGGCTAATAAATCAATAAAATCCTCTTTGTCAATCCATTTTCGTTTGTCCACTATTTCATCTTGAATTAGGGGAACCATAGCATATCCTCCGCCAATAGTAAATAGTCCTATTTTTAGGAAGATAAGAAATGATTGTAAATAGAAATTCATTTTTTTAATTTTGTTTCATATAAGTGCTTGGTGGAACTCCGTAGTATTTCTTAAATGTATCCGTAAAATATTTGGGATCACTGAATCCCATCATATCCGAAACTTCGGATACGGTATAACGTTTGCTTTTCAATAAAATGCTAGCTTCGTTCATACGTACTTTACGTATAAAGTCACTGGGCGAATCATTGGTTAAGGCCTTTATTTTATTGTATAAACTACTCCGGCTCATATTCATTGCATCACATAGGTTTTCTACGTTCATTTCTTTGTTTATACTACTTTTTATGATGTCGGTAGCTTTTAAAAGAAATTCCTGTTCCAAACTGACCGTCGGATCATCTGATACCTCGTCTGCATTGAATTTGAATTGTGAGAAACGCTTTTTCATGATTTCCCTGTTCGCCAGAACGTTGGTTATGTTTGCTTTCAGTACTTCCATGTCAAATGGTTTGACTATGTATTTATCGGCTTTGGTCTGTAAGCCTTTGATAATACTTTCTTTATCGTTCAATGCGGTCAGCAATATGATAGGTATATGACTGGTTTCAATATTACTTTTCAATATATTGCACATTTTGTTTCCATTCATGATAGGCATCATTACATCCGACAGTATCAGATCAGGTTGTCGCTCTTTGATAAAATCCAGTGCTTCTTGCCCGTTTCCTACATCAGACACATGATAATCTTCCGATAGTGTATGCAATAGGAAAGTACGCAATTCCATATTATCTTCCACTATCAGAATGGAAGCGGCATGTGTTTTGACCGGCTTGTTTTTGATCTCTTTCACCAGTTCTTCCGGATTGCCTTCGATGACAGGCAGCGGGTCAATTACATCAGCTTTTTTGAATATACGGTAGTTGTATTTCCGACTTTTGATAGGGAATGCCAGTTTGAAGGTAGTTCCTACATTCTCTATACTGCTCATTGATATTTTGCCGGCATGGCTTTTTATCAGTTTGTAGGTAAGCAGCATGCCGATGCCGCTTCCTGTGATTTGCAGATTGATGGCATTATTCCCTCTGAATAGGCTTTTGAACATTTTCTTTTGTTCATTGGCGGGGATCCCGATTCCTGTATCTGTAATAGTGATGAACCAATGACTTTTATTTTTCTGAGTTTGCACAGTGACATTGCCCCCCTGACAGGTATATTTCAAGGCATTTGTCATCAGGTTACGGATAATGGAATCCATCTTGTTTCTGTCCAGCCATACTTCCTGGCTTTCGAAATTAGTTTCAAATATGATATTTATCTGTCTTTTGCGGGCATATAAATTGAACTGTTCCAAATAGTTTTTGATATAGTTGTTCAATTCGTATCGGGATACATATACAGTGGAGGTATACAGTTCCTCTTTTTCAAAATTAATCAGATTACTGGCTAACTCAGACAGATTGTCTGTATTTTGTATAGCTAGGTTGATATTGATTCTTCCCTGTTCGGACAGGTTTTCGTTTTTAAGAATCTCTCCCAAAGGAGCTTTTATCAAAGTCAGCGGTGTACGTATATCATGCGCCGTGTTGATAAAGAACCGGATTTTTTCTTTTGAATTGTTTCTGTCTTTCCTAAGCCACAAATAACGTAAGACAATTACTCCGACCAGTATAAAAATGATCAGATAAAGAATGCCTGCCCAAAAAGTAGCCCACCAAGGTGGGGTTACGGTTATGAAAAGTGAACGTTCTTCTAACAAATGGTGATCATCCATCAGGATGGCTCTCACTCTTAATTTATACTTACCGGGACCGATATTAGTGTAACGTATGCGGTTATTGTTCGTGAGTGAAGTCCATTCATCATAAAACCCTTCCAGTTTCCAGGAATAGACGATGTTGGAGGGATTATCATAATTGATGGAAGACACATCCAATGAAAAAATATTCTGGTCGTAATTCAGTATGATATGCCGGGTATCATCAATTTCTTTTTTTAAAGGGGAACCTTTTTCACCGGGCATTACTTTCTGATAGAGCAGTCGGAAATTATCAAATACCATTTTGGATTTGAATTGATGAGGCAGCGTGACGGTATCTGCCAGTTCAATGGCTCCGTCTCCACATCCGAAAATAAATTTTTTATCGCGTGTATGTACTCCGGCAGCTTGATTAAAGCTGGTAGACATCAACCCTTGTTCTTTTGTCCAGTTAGAGAATATTTTTTCTTTTGTTTTGAAACGGGTCAACCCTTTTTCTGTACTAATGATCAAATCGTCTTCCAAAGTAGACAGTATGCAATGAATATTATTAGATATCAGAGCTGAATTATTGACATGGTAATTAGTTACTTTTTCTGTATAATTGTTGTAAATCCATATACCGGAACCATGTGTACCAATGAAAGTGATGTTCTTTTTACTTTGATAAATAGTATTTATGCAGCCTAGTTCGGAGTCTAGATTCACCGCTTTGAGCTCTTGATTGACCTTATTGAACTGATACAATCCATTGATAGTTCCTATCCATAAATTGTGGGCGTCCTTATTGGTGATATAGGTGATAGGGAAATCCATTTTATAACAATGCATTTCCTTTGTATCCATATCATAACTTTTTAAATTGTAATATCCTCCGGCCCAAATCAGATTATCCCAATCCTTATAAATACAACGAATATATTTATCCGGTTTTATGGTGTCATCATTTAATGTCTGGGGAATAAAATATTGTGTGGTCATGTTTTTCTTATCTATTTTGTACATTCCCGACATATATCCTCCTACTAAAATAATTCCTGGCCGGGATTCACATATAGAGATAAATACATGATTTTGATTAGGTGTGTCATGCTGATAAGTTGATAATAAATTCGTCCATTGTTTGGTGGAAGGACGGTAGCAACATACGCCATTATTGGTCGCATACCAAATATCTCCTTCAGAATCTTCCAATATATAGTTCACTTGGTTATCTATCAGTGAGTTGGGATTGTCGTAAGAGTGCTGTATCCATTTATATCCGGGATATTTCTCGGAATATACAGTAATTCCTATAGGATAGACTGCCATCCATAATTTTTGATCATCATCAATATAGATATCATTAATGATATTACCGTTCATTTTATTGGAATGGTTGTGGTCGGCATTTAGAAAATTTGTCAATTCGTAAGTGCCCAAGTTTAATTTATATACGCCTGCGCCATTAGTTGCTATTAGCACCTCGTTTTCATTTTCTTTACTTGCTATGATAGAGTTGACATTAATGTCTTGTAGTCCGTTGTGTACATCAATCAGTTGGCGGCTATGGATATTGTATAGATAAATACCATCCAGCAAGGTACCTATTACTAGCATTTGGGTTTCCGGATGAAAATAGATGTAGTTCACTATATGAAAATTATCCAGTTCCGGATGCTTGATTGTTTCTAATCGGCCATGATTCAGTTTTGCACAGTAAATCTTGTGGCTGGATGCCAGAAAATATTGGTTGTTCGTAGATTTTGCAATATATGTGATTTCTTCCTTGATAGGACTTTCCAGTTGAATAAGTTCATGGGTATCTATGTCGAAAAGATATTGTTTGTTTTTAGTGCAAAGCAATATATTGTTGTCTTTGGAGTCAAGAAATGAAGCGGTGAGCGGCAGTCCGCTGTTGCTTTTGTCCTTACTGGCAAAATCGCAAACTAGTTCAAATTTATCTTGTAAGGAATTGTACCTGAATAGATGACCGGTTTTTCCTATCTCCCAAACCACTCCTGCCGTATCTGTTTGCAAAGTGTTCAAGTTAGGAAAAAAGTTCAATAGTTTTCCGTTGGCTGTTAAGCTATAGTGTGTGTATTGTTTTCCGTTGTACCTGTCTATTCCTTCGTGAGTGAGAAACCACATATAGCCCTTTTTATCTTTTCGTATAGATAAAACTCTACGGCTGCTCAAACCATTCTGAGTATCCAGATACTGGTATAGTTGAGCAACGGCAGGTGTTACCAAAATAACAAAAAGGCATATAAGTAAAAGAATTCTTCTCATATTATTAGGAGGCAAAATCCTTACAAAGTTCGTAATTTCCCTTAACATATCAAAATCTGTTATATACAAAAAAAGCGGTAATCAGTATGACTCACCGCTTTTTTAGTAAATATAACAAATCGTTTTTATTTTTTGTTCATCTCAATCCATTTTCTAGCATTGACAAATGCTTCCATCCATGGAGTAATCTGATCGTTCTTTATTCTATCAGCCGGATAATAAGCATTTTGCCATGGGAAACAAGAGCGTTCCAGATGAGGCATCATGGCCAAATGGCGACCGTCAGGACTGGCCAGACCGGCTACGCTGTAATCTGAACCGTTCGGATTGCCGGGATACTCATCGTATGAGTATTTCAATACAACATTGTATTTATCTTCATGATATGGCAATGAGAATTTACCTTCTCCATGGGCTACCCAGATGCCAAGCTTGCTTCCGCTTAACGAACCGAACATGACGCTTCTATTCATAGGAACAGTAACACCTACAAACTTGGATTCGAATTTATGTGAATCATTGTGCAGCATTTTCGCTTTCTTGGTGAAGTCTGGGTTAATCAGGTTTAATTCTATCATCAGCTGGCAGCCGTTACATACGCCCAATGACAATGTATCTTTGCGTGCATAGAAGTTATCCAATGCAGCTTTGGCTTTGGGATTGAACAAGAAAGCTCCGGCCCATCCTTTGGCAGAACCTAAAACGTCCGAATTAGAGAACCCACCGCAGAATACGATGAAATTGATGTCCTCTAATGTCTCACGTCCGCTGACCAGATCGGTCATTGTTACATCCTTCACATCAAATCCTGCCAAATAGAGCATGTAGGCCATTTCGCGTTCGCCATTGGTTCCTTTTTCACGGATAATAGCCGCTTTGATACCTGTCGGAGTACGACGGTCGGGGTTAAGGTCGAATTGTGAAAGTTTGCCGGTGAATGATTTGTCGAATACAAATTCCAAAGGTTGTTTCTTGTAGTTCTCGAAACGTTTTTTGGCGCAGCCGTTCATGCTCTGCTTGCGGTCTAGCAAGTAAGAGGTAGAATACCATACATCGCGCAGATAGTCTATGCCGAACTGGTAAGTCGCATCTCCCTTTTCTACCAGGATATGCCGTTCTTCAGTCGGTTTACCTAATTTTACGTAGCCTATGCCTGCGTCTTCCAAGATCTTTTTCACTTCTTCTTTGTGCTTATCTTTTACCTGGATAACAATACCCGGATTTTCGGCGAACAATATCTTGATAATGTCATCTTCCTTAATCTTGTTCAGGCTGATTTCCATACCACCTTCCATATTCGAGAAGCACATTTCAAGCAGTGTAGTAATAAGACCACCGGCAGAAATATCGTGACCGGCCATAATCAGACCTTTATTTACTAATTCTTGTACAGCCAGGAATGCGTCGCGGAAATATTCAGGATTTTGTACAGTCGGTACATCGTCACCTACTTTGTTCAGTGATTGTGCAAAAGCAGAACCTCCCAGACGTAACTTGTCAAAACTGAAATCAATATGGTAGATAGTGCTCTTTTCATCATTTACCAATACAGGAGAAACCACTTTCTTCACATCCGAAACTTCACCGCCGGCAGAAACGATGACAGTTCCCGGACTGATGATCTTTTCACCGTTAGGATATTTCTGAGTCATAGACAAAGAATCTTTTCCGGTCGGTACATTGATTTGCAATGAGCAGCAGAAATCGGAAAGGGCTTTTACGGCAGTGTACAGGCGGGCGTCTTCACCTTCCTGTGCGCGGCATGGCCACATCCAGTTGGCAGACAAGGAAATGCTGTCCAATCCTTCCGCCATCGGGGCCCATACGATATTAGTCAGTGCTTCGGCTACCGACAAAACAGAGCCTGCGGCCGGATTGGCTAAGGCGGCTTGGGGAGCATGGCCTAGAGAAGTTGCTATACCTTTTTCGCCACGATAGTCGAGAGCTACTACACCACAATCGCTCAGAGGCAACTGAATTTCACCTTGACATTGTTGGCGAGCGATTTTACCGGTTACGGAACGGTCTACTTTATTGGTTAACCAATCTTTGCAAGCAACAGCTTCCAGCTGAAGTACGCGGCGGATATATTCATTTAATTTGGAAGTTTCGTATGAAACATTTTCATAATGGCGCTCTACGGTCTTGTCAACCATGTAGGTCTTCGGAGAAGAACCGAACATCTGATCTACTGCCAGATCGAACGGACGTACCCCATCGGCCTGTTCAAAGGCAAAGCGGGCGTCTCCGGTTGTTTCACCTACGGTATACATCGGCGCACGTTCGCGATCAGCAATTTTTTGTACATGTTCAATAGCCGACTCGTCAATCAGCAATCCCATACGTTCCTGAGATTCGTTGGCGATAATTTCTTTGGCAGACAAAGTCTGGTCACCGATAGGTAGTTTGTCCATATGAATTAATCCACCGTTTTCTTCTACCAGTTCGGATAAACAATTCACGTGGCCGGCCGAACCGTGGTCGTGAATGGAAACAATCGGGTTGTTATCTTCTTCACACAATGCACGGACTACATTATAGGCACGTTTTTGCATTTCCGCATTGGCACGTTGAACGGCGTTTAGTTCGATTCCCGATGAGTACCGGCCTGTCTCAACAGAAGAGACTGAACCTCCACCCAAGCCGATGCGATAGTTATCACCACCCATTACAACGACTTTATTTCCTTTTTCGGGATGTCCTTTCAGACAGTCGCGCTGAGTACCGTAACCTACTCCTCCTGCCAGCATAATCACTTTGTCGTATGCATACTTCTCGCCGTTTTCCTGGTGCTCGAATGTCAGTACAGAACCACAAATCAGCGGTTGACCGAATTTGTTACCGAAATCGGAAGCACCGTTGGAAGCCTTGATTAAGATCTGTTCCGGAGTCTGGTATAACCATTGGCGGACAGGAAGGATGTCTTCCCATTCGCGTCCCTCATCAGTACGGGGATAAGAGGTCATATAAACGGCAGTACCAGCAATGGGCCATGAGCCCTTGCCACCGCCCATACGGTCACGGATCTCACCACCGGTACCGGTAGATGCACCGTTGAATGGTTCTACGGTTGTCGGGAAGTTATGTGTTTCGGCTTTCAGTGAGATAACAGTCTTGATATCTTTGATAATGAAATAATCGGAAGTGGAATGATCGGCCGGAGAGAATTGCTCTACTATCGGTCCTTCGGCAAATGCTACATTATCTTTATAAGCGGAAATAATCTTGTTGGGATTTTCAGCAGTCGTTTTCTTGATCATCTGGAACAAGGAAGACTTCATTTCCTGACCATCAATAATGAATGTTCCGCCGAATATCTTATGGCGGCAATGCTCGGAATTGATCTGTGCGAAGCCGAATACTTCGGAATCGGTTAATTTACGTCCCAAATCTTTTTCAACCTTCAGCAAATAGTCCATTTCCTCACGGGAAAGTGCCAGACCTTCTTTTTCATTGTATTCTTCGAGGTTCTCGATGTGAACAATCGGCTGGGGTTTGATGTTGACTGTGAAAATCTCCTGGTTCAATCCCTTATACATACGTTGCAGCATAGGATCGTACTCGGCGTTTTCGTCTTTTACAGGGAAATATTCCTCAATGCGTAAGACACCTGTAAGACCCATGTTCTGAGTGATTTCTACAGCATTTGTACTCCAGGGAGTAATCATTTCCCGACGCGGTCCGATGAAGCAACCTTTCAGGTTCTCTTCGTTCTCTACAGTGGCTTCACCATAAAGCCAGCTTAATTTCTGAATATCCTCAGAAGCCAGTTCCTGGCTGACTTCTGTTGCTATTACACTTTTAGTGGGTGTTCTGAAAAATAGAATCATAGCACTTTTATAGTTGTTTTGTTAATTGAAAACTAGTTCTAATATCAAGGGTCTATTAATAAGGTGCAAAGTTATATAAAAGAGACGGGGTATGAAAGAATTTTGAGCGTAAATATAGGTACTTTCGTAAAAAAGTAGCATCTTTGCAGCATGAATTGGATAGAACAAGTAACCATACTCGATTTATTGGTGAAAGGGCTTATCGTCGGTGTAGTGGTTTCTGCGCCGTTAGGTCCTGTTGGGGTACTTTGTATACAGCGCACACTGAACAAGGGACGATGGTATGGATTTGTTACCGGTCTGGGAGCTGCCCTTAGTGATATAGGCTATGCCTTGATTACAGGTTATGGCATGAGTTTTATGGATGATTTCTTGGCAAAGAACCAAGTTTTGTTACAAATTATCGGCAGTATCATGCTGTTCTTTTTCGGTATTTATACTTTCCGTAGTAATCCTGTCCAGTCTATCCGTCCTGTATCTTCTACCCCGGGCAGTTATCTTCATAATTTTGTTACTGCTTTTTTTGTGACTCTCTCCAACCCCCTCATTATATTCCTGTTTATAGGTTTGTTTGCCCGTTTTTCTTTTGTGATGCCGGGCAGTCCCATAGGCTTTCAACTGGTAGGGTATTTGGCTATTGTATTGGGGGCTCTTCTCTGGTGGTTCGGAATTACGTATTTTGTCAATAAAGTACGCACCCGTTTTAATTTACGCGGCATTTGGATTTTGAACCGTGTGATTGGTATTGTAGTGATGCTGATTTCAGTCGCAGGTTTCATTTATACTATTTTAGGAAAAACGATGTACTGACAAAGAAACATATCTTGTGTATCATACGTTGGTTTTTTAATTTTTTAATTATCAATTTTAATTTAAAAAGTATGTTCGTTTCCAGGCAGTTAAAAGAAAAGAATATAGCCGAGTATCTTATATATATGTGGCAGATAGAGGATTTAATCCGTGCCAACGGCTGTGATATGGAAAAGATAAAAAGCACCATCATAGCTCCTTATCCGTTAACGGAAGAGCAGAAAGCGGAACTCACCCAGTGGTATATGGATTTGATTGAGATGATGCGTCATGAAGGGATTATGGAAAAAGGCCATTTGCAGATTAATAAAAACATTATAACTTGGCTTACCGACCTTCATTTGCAGTTATTGCGTTCCCCTAAGTTTCCTTATTATAATTCTGCTTATTATAAAGTATTGCCTTATATTGTAGAGTTACGCGCTAAAGGTGCGGATAAAGAGGAGCCTGAACTGGAAACTTGTTTTGAGGCGCTTTATGGTATCTTATTGTTGAAATTGCAAAAGAAAGAAATCAGTGAGGAAACAAGAAAGGCACAAGAAGCAATCTCGACATTGCTGGCTATGTTGTCAAACTACTATATAGAGGATAAAAAAGGAGAATTGGAATTCTAATAAATGAAATAGAAATGAAGAATATATTGGTGACTGGTGCCAACGGTCAATTAGGAAATGAAATGCGTGTGCTATCGGCTGAATACAAGGAATACACTTGTTTTTTTACGGATGTAGCCGAATTGGACATTTGTGATGAGCAGGCGGTGATGACTTTCGTAAAAGAGAATAATATTCATGTCATAGTGAACTGTGCGGCCTATACGGCGGTAGATAAGGCAGAGGATGATATAGAGTTATGCACCAAGCTGAATAAGAACGCAGTGAGCTATCTGGCGAAGGCGGCTGAAGCCAACTGGGGTGAGTTTATTCAGATATCAACGGATTATGTGTTCGATGGCACGAAACATCTTCCTTATAATGAGGGGGATATTCCTTGTCCCAATTCTGTTTACGGCAAGACCAAGCTGGCCGGTGAAACGAATGCATTGGAGTATTGCAAAAAAACAATGATTATCCGTACCGCATGGCTTTATTCCACTTTTGGGAATAATTTTGTAAAAACGATGCTCCGTCTGGGAAAGGAAAAGGAAACTTTGGGTGTGGTCTTTGATCAGATTGGTACACCGACATATGCCCGTGATCTGGCACGTGCTATCTTTACAGCCATTTATAAGGGAGTGGTTCCGGGAGTTTATCATTTCAGTGATGAAGGAGTATGTTCCTGGTATGATTTTACCAAGGCTATCCATCGTATTGCCGGTATCACGACCTGTAAGGTCAGTCCCCTGCATACAAATGAATATCCGGCAAAGGCTCCCCGTCCCCATTATTCCGTATTGGACAAGACCAAGATTAAAACTACTTATAACATTGAGATTCCTCATTGGGAAGAGAGTCTGGAAGCATGTATCAAAGAATTAAATGCATAATAAAATATGAATAGTGAAATAGAAAGAAGACGGACGTTTGCGATTATAGCGCATCCGGATGCCGGTAAGACCTCTCTAACTGAAAAATTGTTACTTTTTGGCGGACAGATACAGGTGGCCGGAGCCGTAAAGAGTAATAAGATAAAGAAGACCGCCACATCCGACTGGATGGACATTGAAAAGCAGCGTGGTATTTCTGTGACCACTTCTGTGATGGAGTTTGATTACAATGATTATAAAATCAATATTCTGGATACTCCGGGCCATCAGGACTTTGCCGAGGATACTTATCGTACTTTGACAGCCGTAGATAGTGTCATTATTGTGGTGGATGGTGCGAAAGGTGTGGAAACGCAGACACGTAAGCTGATGGAAGTATGCCGTATGCGTAATACTCCGGTAATCATATTTGTCAACAAAATGGACCGTGAGGCGAAAGATCCGTTTGATTTGTTGGATGAACTGGAGGAGGAACTCATTATCAATGTACGTCCTCTGACGTGGCCTATTGAAAGCGGTCCCCGTTTCAAAGGTGTGTATAACCTTTATGAACATAAACTGAATCTTTTCCAACCTTCCAAACAGGTGGTAACAGAAAAAGTGGAGGTTGATATCAATACGGAAGAACTAGACAACCAGATTGGTGCTCCTTTGGCTGAAAAATTGCGCGGAGAACTGGAACTGGTTGACGGTGTTTATCCTGAATTCAATGTGGAGGAGTACCTGAAAGGCGAGATGGCTCCTGTATTTTTCGGGTCGGCATTGAATAACTTCGGTGTACAGGAACTGCTGGATACATTTGTGGAAATTGCTCCGAGCCCCCGTCCTACCAAGACAGAAGAACGTGAGGTGGAACCCGATGAACCGAAATTTACCGGATTTGTCTTTAAGATCACAGCTAATATCGATCCTAATCATCGTTCATGTATTGCATTTTGTAAAATTTGTTCGGGCAAATTTTCCCGTAATACTCCTTATTATCATGTACGTCATGACAAGACGATGCGTTTTTCTTCTCCCACTCAGTTTATGGCACAGCGTAAAACAACAGTAGACGAGGCTTGGGCGGGAGATATCATTGGTTTGCCGGATAACGGAACGTTCAAGATCGGTGATACGCTGACTGAAGGTGAGAAACTTCATTTCCGTGGAATTCCCAGTTTTTCGCCCGAGATGTTTAAATATATTGAGAATGCTGACCCTATGAAACAGAAACAATTGGCTAAAGGTATTGACCAGTTGATGGATGAGGGTGTGGCACAGTTATTTATCAATCAGTTTAATGGACGTAAGATTATCGGTACGGTAGGGCAGTTGCAGTTTGAAGTGATCCAGTATCGTCTGGAAAATGAATATAATGCAAAATGCCGATGGGAGCCTATCAGCCTATACAAGGCATGTTGGGTGGAAAGTGATGACCCGGAAGAACTGGAAGCTTTCAAAAAACGTAAATATCAGTATATGGCCAAGGATCGTGAAGGAAGGGATGTATTCTTGGCTGATAGCAATTATGTACTTCAAATGGCACAAATGGACTTCAAGCATATTAAGTTCCATTTTACCAGTGAGTTTTAATTTGTTGTTGGAGGTGGTCAAAAATCCCTAAGGGATGGACACACCTCCTTCTTGTTTTCACGAAATATTCTTTTTTACTTTATTCCTCTGGCTTTATAAATTCGTTCTTTAGCGTTATTAATTTGTTGGAACTTCTCTTCTGCCGCTTTTTTCACATCTTCACCCAATGTAGCAACACGGTCAGGGTGATGTTTTAATGCCAGACGGCGATAGGCTGTACGTACTTCCTCATTGGTGGCGGACGGGTCAATTTCAAGTACTTTGTAAGCTTCTTCCAATGAGTTTCCGCTTAAGTTCAGCATGGATTCCACTTCTTTGGGCGACAGTTCCATGCATTGTGCCACTTCTTTTAATGCTGCTATTTCCTCAGAGCATACGCTTCCGTCACTTTTGGCTATGTTTACCAGAAAGTCCAACAATTGCAGCCGTTGTTCGTAAGGCAGGTTCGCGGCAATCTGTGCACCACATTCATGGATGGTATTTTTAAATGCCATCGGGTTTTGACGCTCCATCTGTTTGCGCTGTTCAAAAAGATTCAGCAAAATCTGTTCTCCTTGGATGACTGCCTCTTCGCCGAAATTCATTCTTAAGAATTGGCGTACATATTCCATTTCGCTGTGCATGATGCGTCCGTCTGCACGGATGATGTAAGACGCCATAACCAACATGGAGAATAAAAAGCTATTCCGCTGGCCTTCGTCATAGTTTCCGGCTTCCGCCTGTCCTTTTTCGTATGTATTGCCAAAAAGTCCGTTGTTTCCATCCAGCAATGAGCCTAAGGCAAATCCGGCCAAAGCTCCCAGTGGTCCCATAGTCATGAATCCCAGAATACCACCAATCCATTTTCCTGCTCCCATTATTCTTTTAATTTTTTCGTTTTGGATGCAAAAATAAACAATCTTGGATGAAAAAAGTCTCTTTGCCGCATTTTTTACTATCTTTACCAGTCAAATTAAAAATACTATGTTTCAGAAACTTGTAGCAATAGAACCTGTCAGTCTGGTTCTGTCAGCAGAAAAAGCGTTATATTCTTTTGCAGATGAGGTTGTTATGTACTCTGATATTCCGGCGGGGGATAATGAGATTATTGCTCGGATCGGAGATGCGGATGCTGTATTGTTAAGTTATACATCACAAATAAACCGGTATATTTTAGAGAGATGTCCGAATGTCCGGTATATCGGTATGTGTTGTTCACTATACTCTCCCGAAAGTGCGAATGTGGATATCCGTTATGCTAATGAACGCGGTATTACGGTGACAGGTATTCGTGACTATGGTGATGAAGGGGTAATAGAATATGTAGTCAGCGAACTGGTGCGTTGTCTTCATGGATTCGGTCAGAAGCCGTGGGAAGGGATTCCCCGGGAGATTACCGGCTTGAAAGTGGGTATTGTAGGCTTAGGAAAATCTGGTGGTATGATAGCGGATGCAATGAAGTTTTTTGGTGCGGATATAGCTTATTATGCCCGTAGTGAAAAAAAAGAAGCCGGTGCGAAAGGTTATCGTTTTATGCCTTTGAATGAACTTTTGACATGGAGTGAAGTGGTATGCTGTTGCTTGAATAAGAATACGGTTTTGTTGCATGAGGCGGAGTTCAAGGCACTTGGAAATAGGAAGATACTATTTAACACAGGATTGTCACCTGCGTGGGATGAATCTTCGTTTACCCGATGGTTGGAGGAAGATAATCTTTGTTTTTGTGATACATTAGGAGCATTGGGGAGTACGGCATTGCTTACCCATCCGCATGTGCGTTGTATGCAAGTATCAACCGGCCGTACCCGCCAGGCGTTTGACCGCCTGAGCGAGAAGGTGCTGGCCAATTTGTCAGAATACAATGGGTGAAGTGATATTGAGCAGGGTGTTCACTACAGACCATCCTGCAATCTCTGATGTGGCGCTGTACACTTCTACTACTGCGTGTACTTGTTCATTTTTGATTTCCACTTTTTGAGTATCACCTGTAAATCCAGGGGTGGACTGTATGGATACCTGCATATTGTCCGGTCCTACGGAAGCCAATGAGGCTGCGACAGATACATTTACTTTGGTTGGAAAAACATTTATTGCCTCTGTTGCATTGCCGGAAAAGACAATGCGTCTTTCCTGTTGCAGCTCTTCCTTGTAAACCGATGTGCCTTTCAAAGCATCAGGTCCTTTTTCATTGAAAAAACGAGCTGTAGCATTTCCCATCAAAGAGGTGGTTCTTAATACATCAAATCCTCCGGTGGCCCCGGATACCAAGTAAACCCGTGTATCGTTTGCCTTGGCCGTTTCTTTGACTTTCTCATAAAAAGAGGTGTCTGCCAAAGCTCCTATGGATAGGGTGATAATGGAAGTTCCGTTTTCCAAGGTGGGTAAGGCCAGTTCTTTCATTGCGGCAGGCGAGGCTGATTCCACCAGATAATCAGGTTTTAATTCCAACAGTTCTTTTAAAGTGTGACAGGCTGCACACATTTTTCCGTGTTGCCTCATTTTATTCGCAATGTGTTCGGCCTTTGATGCCGTACGCGAATATACGCCTACTAATTCATAGTCGGGCAACATTCCTTTGACAACTGCGTTTGTTATAATTTCAGCAAGTCGTCCACATCCTACTATAACCAATCTATTCATAGAACAAAGATAGTGATTTTCATCATATAAACCTATTTTGTGGAAAATGGAATTTATTGTGATGTATTTCTTGTTCTATGGGTATGTCTGTCCGAGCTGTTTTGAAATGTTTGCACTTAGTAAATGGCAAAGTATCTGAACTTCGATGAAATGGGAAGAAATGAAAATCTACTCGTGAAAAAGAGATGTCTATGACGAATCTAAAATGAAGATTTAAGGTAAATCTAAGGTCGTTTCTTCTTGTTTTTATGAATAGTTTGTTTACTTTGTGCCAGATAAGTAAATATAGAAATCAAATGAAAAACAAACAACTATTATGCGTTTTATTCCCTTTGTTGGTGGCGTGTACCGGGCAACGCCACCAACAGCAGGTATCCAGTGAGTCAATCATAGAAGAAGCGGTGCGGAAGGGAGAAGTTCTGAAAGGGGAGATTGTTCCCATTGATACGGCTCTGTTCCGGTATGCCTATCGTATGCGTGTACAGGGTGACAAGGCGGTGATATTGGATTTGCACAATGCCGATTACTATTATCATGTATTTACTTATCCCGATTTTCAATATCAGTCTTCTTTTGGAAAGCGTGGGGAAGGTCCGGGTGAGTCCATTTATGCGGCGAATATCCGTTTTGCAGGGCAGGACACGGTGTGGGTGCTTGATGACGGCAAGGGCAGGATGTATCAATATAGCGGTATAGCCGGGGGGAAAACTCCCAAACAGGAAAAGGATATTTTGTTGGATAAGCGCTTGTTCCGTTCCCTTGATTTTGATTTGAAGGATGCCTCTACTGTTGTTATCCCCGATTATTCCGGTGAGAACCGTTTCAGTTGGGCTTCACTCTCTTCCGGCGAATTGCTTCGTAAATCCGAGCAGATACCTGTGTCCGATCCGGAACTGTTGAGAGAAAGTGCGCCTGCTGTGGCTCAAGGCTGGAACAGTTTTGTATCATTCAGTCCTGATAAGAAGATATTGGTTTCTGTCACTCAGTTTGGAGATAGGCTCGATATTTATAGCATGGCTTCACAAAAGCATATAGGAGAATTGGGTGGGGATGGTGAACCCCAATTTAAAGTGAGTCCTGAAGGGTATGGACTTCCGGCGGGGAGAATCTGTTATTATGATGTGCAGGTGACTGACCAATACATTTATACCATTTATGACGGTCGTAAATTTAAGGATATTATGAAGTTGGCCGATGCCTATCAGCAGGGTGGTAAAATATTACGTATATCCACCCACGAGGGCGATGTGGTGAAAACCTATGTATTGGATCGTCCTATTGCCGGTATTTATGTAGATGAGGCTGCCGGTATGTTATTCGGTTTGGATGTCAATGCTGACGAGCAGATAGTGAAATTTCCCCTTGAATTGGAATAGAGGAAGTTTTGAAAAGAAATCACCGTGTTATCCTATAATGGCGGATAATTTATTGTAGTGTATGGTTGGAAAAACATAAGTTCGTTTTCCGAAAAGAACCGGATCTTTTTTAAAAAAAGCGGTGATTTTTAGAGAGTATAACATAAAGGTGATTACGTTCTATCAATCAATGGATTAATGGGAGAATAGCCTGCTTTCATATTGAATAACGACGCTGCAAAAAGCATATTTGGACAAGAGTATCGTTACTTAACCATTGTCTCCCGAAAGGCAGAGAGAGATTGGTCTCAGTAGGTTATTGTTCAATGTTTTACGTTGTTTCTCATATCTTCTAATAACTTAATAAAGAATAACTTTGTGCTGAAGATATTGATTGCATTTGTTGCCTGATGACTGTTTGCTATTTTCTTATACACGGTTGTGTGGCGGAGGTGATTTGGCATGATACGCTTAACCCGGATACTTGTTATGACGGGTGGAAAGTGAATGAAACATAGCCATTATAGGGTTGTGACTATTCATCGAATTATAAAGAAAGAACCCATTGTTTGACAAAATTGGAAAAGTTAAAGAAATAATGCAAAAGGGCATGTAGTGAGGTGATCTGGATCATTCAAATTTTGAAGGACTGACACCATACACTTTCTTGAAGAGGCGCGAGAAATATGGAATATTGTTGATGCCCACGCTGGTGGCTACCTCGTTGATATTCATCTCACCTTTACGGATGAGTTCGGCGGCTAGTTCCAGGCGCTTGTCACGAATATAGTCGCTGGGCGACTTGCCCGTCATCTCCGCTATCTTATTATGTAATGTGGTACGCGATATCTTCATCCTTTCAGAAATGAGGTCAACGTTCAGTTTAGGATTGGAGAGGTTTTGTGCCACAATAGTGTTGAAAGTGTCACGGAAAAGCTTGTCGCGGGCTGTCATGACGAAGCCGACCTTTTCTTCTTGTTGCTCGCTGATGGGTTCGGGCTGGACGACATGGTTCGACTCTGCAGTAGGCTTGGCGTTTTTTTTCAGCAGTTGTTCGCAGCGTGCCAGCAGCAGTGGTATGCTAAAAGGCTTTGTGATGTATGCATCGGCACCTGCCTCTGTGCCACGCAGCTGTCGCTGCTCGTCAGTGAAGGCGGTAAGCAGGATGACGGGCAAATGGCTCAATGCCTTGTCGGCCCGTATCTTTCGTGTCAGGGCTATACCGTCCATAACCGGCATCTGTACGTCGGAGATGACAAGTGAGGGTACCCTGTGGTCACTTATCCGCAGTAGAGCTTCCTGGCCGTTGGCGGCTATCTCCACACTGAAAAACTTTTGCAGACAGTCCTTCAGTAGCGAGGCCACGTCGGGGTCATCCTCAACGATGAGCACATGGTGGTCGGGATTGTAGGGTAGTGGACTCGTCTCTCGGTAGTATTCCTGCGTGCTGTATTTTTTCATCCATTTTTCCTCTTCCCTAAGTATCTCATGTCCTTCGGAGAGGAAGTCTTTTTCGTTGTAGATACTCTTTTCGGTAGGCAGTGTCACGCTGAAGATACTGCCCTGCGGCTGGTTTTCGATAAAGCTGATCTGGCCATGATGCGTGCGTGCTAATTCGGCCGATAAGTGGAGCCCCACGCCAATGGAGTCGCGCAAATAGGTACCCTTCACGAAGCGCTCAAAAAGGTGGGGCTGCTGCTCTTTATCTACCCCGATACCGGTGTCGGCCACAGAGATGATGATGTGCTGAGGGGCGGGCTGTTCCACTCGCATGATGATACTTCCGCCGGCAGGTGTGTATTTGAAGGCATTGGAGAGCAGGTTGTAGACTATCATGTCGAGATGGTTACGGTCTACGGGCATGGTGAACGTGTGAGCGAAGGTACGGAACTGATAGTCAATGTTCTTATCCTCGGCAATGATGCGAAAGGCGGCTGCCTCATCGCGCAGGAACGCTATGACATCAGTTTGCTCCAACGACAACGACAACCTGTCGTTCTGCATTTTGTAGAACTCAAGCAATTGGTTGACGAGTCGCAGCATGCGGTCTGTACCTTTCTGCATCTGTGTTACAGGAAGCTTCAGGTCGGCAGGCAGGTCCTTCATTTGCTTGGTGCGGTTGATAGCCGCCTTGATGATGGTCAGTGACGTACGGAACTCGTGGCTGATATTGGTGAATAAGCGCAGCTTGTGCTCCATGAGTTGCTGTTCCATCTTTACCTTGTTACGCAGGCGGTTTTCGTGCAGCAGATGACGAATCTCCATATAGACAAGTGTGCCGATGACAATGAAATAGAGAAGAATCGCCCACCACGAGAACCACCAAGGCTGACTGACAGTGAAGTGTAGTATCTTGGTCTCCGGCAGCCATTCACCGTTGGCGTTCTTCGCTTTCACCATCAGGGTGTAGATACCTCGCGGCAGATGACGGTAGGATGCTTGACCCAAGCTTGACGGCTCGCTCCATTCGCAATCGTAGCCTACCAGACGGTAGGTATATTCCACGCCCAGTGCGAAATAGTCAAGGTTGGAGAAGTTGATAGTGACGTTATTCTCGTTGTAGTGCAATCGCAGCTCGTCGTTCAGCGGTATGTCCTCGCCATTCACTAAGATGGAGGTCATGACGCACGGATGCTCGCTCTCTCCAGCCACCTGTGTTGCCGAAGTCAGGCTGAGTGGTAACATGGCCATGCCATAGCGGGTACCCAGTAGCAGGCTGTCGCCTACGATGGCGATACCGTTCTCTTGACAAGCGTTCGATAGCGAGTTTTTACTAAGGGTGATATTCCGGCTCTCGGTACCATTGTCCACGACGACACCGGAGCTCGTCCCTTTCCACAGTCGCCCACTGTCATCTTCGATGATTGACACCTCGCCTTTTTCTGCCAGAGCCGCTGCCAGCGAACCGTTGCGGCGCACGAGAAGTGCCATGGTGTCATTCATGGCCGCCATCACCCGTCCATTGTCACCCATGACGGCTCCATTCAATTCCATGTTCTTCTGCTGGCGGTTGCCACCGTTTATCTGCCGTTCAAGTTTCCTGGTCTGTAAATCATAGGCAAAGATACCGTTCCTGAGGGAAAACAACCACAGACGACCATCGGGAGCGAAGTGCAGGGCGTTCACTCTGCCTATCTGCTCGGGCGAGATGACTGGCTTGCCGTCAAGCAGTATACCTGCCTCGCGAGTGGCCATCCATACGTGGTTCTGGCTGTCCATCAAGGCATCGATGACATCGTCGGGGGCTTTGCCCTGCGAAATGACGGCAAGCCTGTTGTCAACAATGCGCCACTGGTTTACGCCGTTAGCTATGATGAGACGGTCGCGGCTGAGACGCTTCACCAGACGGATGCTGTTCACGCGGTCTTGCAGGTGTTCGTTGTCAAAATAGATGAATCTTGCCAACAACCTGCTCTGCCTGATGCAGGTGGCGCCCATATACTCTTCAGAGAGCCAGATGTTACCATCGCGGTCTTCAAAGGCTGTGACGAGATAGTTGGAACGCAGCAACGACACCTTACCCGCCTCATGGCGAAAGTGACTAATATTACCTGTCTGGGGATCGTAAAGAAACAGACCGTTGCCGTAGGTGGCTATCCATGCCTTACCGTCACGGGCAGTAATCACGGTGAGACGCTTGTTCACGTTTATACCGTTCATGCCACTGTATACCGGGATGGGTACTACCTTTCCAGTGGATATCTCAGGGTACATCAGCATTCCATTGTTGGCATCAAAGCGCATGCCTCGGTTTTGATTATCATACACGTTATACCCTTTTGTACGATTCGGATGAAGAGGAGCGGGCGGGGCGTAAACAGTAGTCGCCAATAGTGTCTGAGTATTGATGGCAATAGTGGTACCATTGCTCAGCAGAGCGGTTATCTGGGCGCCTTCCTGCTGTAGGTTATTCACTCGTCCCATGCTGTGTTGCTCCGTGTCCAATCTGACGCGGCGGAACGTGTATCCGTCGTAGCGGAATACACCACGCAAGGTTGCGAACCACATTACGCCTTGCTCATCTTGGGCAAAGTCGCAAACATAGTTGTCGCTCAAGTTATCTTTTGTATTAACATGGTAGGCCTCATAGTTCTGCGCCGACATGGTCATCGGCAACATCAGGGCAAGGAATATTGCAATAGTCTTCATAGTATGAAATTTCTGACGGTAAAAATATAGTTTTTTAATCAGAAAAGCAAATAATTTAACCAAATGCAAACAATAAGCGCAAAAGCAGCCTTAATTTTGTATAACAAATCAAAATCCTAACAACAAACTATTAAATATAAAGAAAATGCGAAAGAAAAACTTAGCCATAAGATTAGTCACTATCTTTATGCTACTTACTCCTTCTCCCTTATCCACTGCCTTCAGTTCCATACACGTTGCGACTTGCATGGCCCAGCAGTTCGATAAAGTGGTTGACAACACTCCAGACTCTATAGCCAAGGCACTCTCGGCACGTCCTGCTCCCGGCAGTACCCGCAAGGGCAGCAATCCCGTGCTGTTCCTCGTTGGAAACAGCACTATGCGCAATGGCACACTCGGAAACGGCAATAACGGGCAGTGGGGCTGGGGTTACTATGCTCCGCAGTATTTCGACGCACGACAAATAAGCGTGGAGAACCAAGCGTTAGGCGGAATGTCGACCCGAACATTCTATACCGACCTATGGCCAGCTGTTCGCGATGGACTGAAGGCTGGCGACTGGGTGATAATATCAATTGGCCACAACGACTCAGCGGACTTTTTCGACAAACAGCGCGCCCGTGGCGTGATTCCTGGTGTGAACCCCGACACGCTGATTACAGGATTCAATGAGCGCACCCAGCGGCAGGATACCGTCTATAGCTACGGTCGTTACCTGCGTATGTATATCAATGATATACGCCAAAAAGGAGCGCACCCCATACTCATGTCGCTCACTCCGCGTGACGCCTACGGCGAGGATGGCAGGATTGTTCGTAAACCACATACCCTGTGGGCCGCCTATGTGGCTGCTACGGAGGGTGTGCCCTTCGTAGACCTGAATGAAATTTCCGGCCAGAAACCTGACAGCTACAGCCATTGGAAAGAGAAATATCACTTTCATCGAGACCGTATACACACCAGCTACTATGGAGCGCAACTGAACGCCCACTCAGCCGCTGAGAGTATCTACTATTCACTAGACCCGCTGTTACGTCCGCTTCAGGCAATGATGCAGAATGTGGAGTTGCCTGTCTACGACGTGAAACGAGAGGAGGGCAAGCCCGTCGTGTTCATTACCGGCGACTCTACGGTGAAGAATGTCGACAGAGACAAGGACGGTATGTGGGGCTGGGTCTCGCAAGCAGGAATGATCTTCGACGACACAAAGATAACTTATACCAACGTAGCCGTGTCTGGACGCAGCGCTCGCAACTACATTCGTGAGCGCCGCTGGGAAAAAGTCTACAACTCATTGCAACCTGGCGATTTCGTCCTCCTGCAATTCGGGCACAACGACATCAGCCACAAGAAAGAGCGTGGCGCAATCCTAGGCACCAAGGACACCTGCCACGTGTACAAGATGGAGAAAGACGGGCGCTACGAGCTGGTCTACAGCTTCGGCTGGTACCTGAAGAAGATGATTGACGACACTCGCGAAAAAGCCGCCACGCCCATTTTGCTTTCCCTGACCCCCCGTAACTTATGGATTGACGGTAAAATAGAACGCCGCAATGACATTTACGGAAAGTGGTATCGCGAGGTGGTGGAACAAACGGGAGTGGAGTTTATAGATGTGCATAACATCTCAGCCGACTTTCTTGACAAGAAGTTTGCCTCGAAGTCTGCGGAAAAAAGCAAGGCAAAAGCCTCGACGTACTTTGTCCGCGACCACACCCACACATCGCTGACTGGCGCTCAGATGAATGCCCGCAGTGTAGCCAAAGGTCTGCGCCAGAACGGCTCACCACTGGCGAAATACTTGAAAGACAAAAAATAACCAAATCAAAAACAATATGAAAAAACTCTTCTTTATCCTCCTCCTGGCTGTTGGCCAACAGATTAATGCACAGGAAGTAACCGTTGCCCGCTGGCTGGGCAATGCCAGAGCTGCCGTAAGCTATACCTTCGATGACGGTCTCATGGATCAGTACACCTTGGCCTTTCCCGAGCTACAGAAACGAGGCATTCACGCCACTTTCCACATTATCGGGTCCAAGGTAGGGGGTGACCACAAGGGTACGCCCTGTATGACGTGGGAGCAGATTCGCCAGCTCCACCAGTCAGGCCACGAGATTTCTTCCCACGGCTACCGCCACATTGGGCTGAACAAGCCTTAGTGGTGAGGCACTACGCTATGAGATAGAACATAATGACACCCTTATATATAATGAGATAGGTATCTATCCCCGCACCTACTGCTTCCCCGGCGGTCAGAAGACTCCCGAGGGCGTGACCTTAGCCCTGCAGGGGCGCATCGGTGCACGCATGTTCCAAACCTCCATCGGCTCCAAGCGTGATTCGCTATGGCTGTCCGGGTGGCTGCGACGGCTCATTAAGAATCAGGAGTGGGGTGTGGGTATGACCCATGGCATTCTTGTGGGTTACGACCATTTCACAGATGCCAACATCTTCTGGCAGCACCTCGATGAAGCAGCCAGTCTGCGTAAAGAGGGCAAGCTATGGATAGCCCCTCTGGCCGACGTCGCTGCCTACCAAGCAGAGAGCGATACCCTGCAAATGAAGGTGAAACGGAAGAAAGAAAAACTTGTTGTCACCGCCAAGGTGGCTCTCGACAAGCAACTCTACCGGCAACCCTTAACGCTCATCATCGAGGGCACCATCAAGGAGGCCCGTCAAGATCATCGGCCCCTCATGGTCATCCGACGTGAGGGATACTCTCTCATTGACATCCAGCCGCATGGTGGTACCATCACCATGCGGCTATGACACAGACTATGAAAAGCTTTATAACAGTGGAAAAACTGTAGAAACCTTTTCCACCCCTTTATCGTGTCTTACTTAGCAGTGTCTGAATTTGTGCCACAATGCCAGGCTTCGGGCAGGTCGGATAGCCGTAGAGCATCAGATGGCAGGCCAGCTCACCTTGATTGTAGTGGTTGTGGTCTTTAAAACATTTGATGATAGCCTGTGCCGCATCATCCTTCGACGCATAACCATTGGCTTTGAAGTCGGCTACATAGGCATTGAAGATGGCATCAGCATGCTGCCCAATCTCTACAAAGCCCAGATAACCAACATCGCTCTGTGCACGCTGGGTAGCCACCTTGCGCACCACCACGTCGTAGGCATCGCGCCGATAATTGTCGAAGGTATGGGTAGTCTGGTTGTACCCCTTAGCATAATTGGCTACGGCACCATGAGGCGTGTAGCTATTGATGATGATTTTGGCCCCCATGGCTTCGGCAGCATCTATGTAGTAGTTTAGGTCGTCCTCAAAAGTTGAGTTCATACCGTTGGTGCCATTGTTGCCCACCATGACGATGTCGCCAGGGCAAATGTCGCGTAGTACCTCAGCCAGTTTGCCTTGCTGATAGTAGATGCCCAGGTTACGACCGCCAATTCCCCTGTTGCTGAAGTCGCAAAGGGCGGCCAGCGGACTCTTGTCATATTCTTTTTCCAGCACCCGCGCCCACGAACCATCGCCGGCCGAGGTGGAATCGCCTATATGGTGTACCTTTACTTTGCCCTTGCGCTTCTGTCGTTCCAGTTTGGTGAGTTTCACGTCAGCAATCTTGGCCACACCTGTCTTGTCGGCCCCTATGCGCAGGTCGAGTACGTCTCGCGGACAGGCGATTTCCAGAGTGTCGGTAGCCATACTGTCGTGATACCCCAAGACGTAACCCGCCAGGTCACTGTTCACATAGCCAGTGGTCAACTCTCCCTGATAAGTTACCACCACCCGATACACCTCTCCTTTCTCCACTGAGGTGTTGTAGCGTTCAGCATAGGCATTGGGAGCCATGGCTTCGCACTCGGCCAGGTCAATGGTGCCTGTAGCTTCATTGTCGAAGCCAATGTTGAAAAAGTCGGGTTTCGAGCTTTCTTTCCACTTTAGCCGTTCACTCTTTCCGATGGTATTTCCACGGTTGTCGGCCACTGTAGCCCAACATGTCTCGTTCGACTTGTTCACTTCCAACCGAACTACATACCATGTGTCGGTCTTCACCTCGGCAATCCTGCCCTCAAAGCTCAGCGCAGCATCGTTCAGCGTGAGGGATTGGCCGTCGAAGCGAAGCGTCACGGGATTGGTGTAGAGTCTGGCACTACTCCAAAAAGGAAATCTTGAGGTGAGCGACATCACGGCACCGGCATCGTGGAATCGTACCTTCGAGGTGAACACCACGAGCGAAGTGGGCGGCGTAATGGCTTTGGCTAGCACATGCGACTTTTTGGACGTAGGCGCACTGATTCTCATAAATTTACTTCCGTCGATGTCCTTCTGCAGTTCAGCCTTCTTGGCTCCGTCGCTACCGGCCATAATCCATCGGCCGAACACTAGGTCCTGAGCCTGTCCATGGCTCTCAGTGAGCACCGTACACCCCAGTAACGCATCGGAATAAGCACTGAACTCCTTCGGATAGCCACCCATAGGCAGCACCTGCGAGTCGGGTTGACGGTCATTTTCCAAAGCCACCACACCCTTTTGGGCCGTAAAGGTCCGCCCGCCGACGATCAACCTAGCTGTCATACGCCCATAAAAATTCATGGGCACATTGCGAAGTTTGAAATCCGTCTCGAGCGAAGGCATTCTATTCTTCGCAAAGGAGCCATAGGAGTCGCAATACTGTCCAGGCTGGTCGTTCTCGGTCTTGAAGCCTTCCACGTCCCATTCCACTCTGAAGTCATTCAATTTATCCTCCTCTATTGGCCTTCCTTCAGCATCGGTGACGATCAAACTGTAGGTATTCGAGGCTGGTACATCGGTAGTCGGTCCGAAAATCATCTTTTGGTTGCCTACTATTGTCACCGTTTTCACGCGTTCAGCCACTGCAGCAGATTCGGCAGCATGCCCCTGAGCGTAAACATTCGTGGTCAGCAAACATGCCCATACAAAACTAAGAAAATATCTTTTCATTATAATATCTTTAAATTTGGCATAAAGGTACAATATTTTATCAAACAGGCAAAAAAATGAACTAAATGGGAGGCATTTTACAACGATATTCTACTAAAACAGTATAAAAGCTAAAGACAGAAAATCGATGGAGCACAGATAACTGGACCGTACTGGTATGAAAGTGTCAAGTCTGTAGAAGCATCGTCGCTCGGAGGTATTACCTGGCTTTTCAGTTCTGAGTTCTCTCCCTTCCCTTCGACTGTCCACCCCATCATGGCTTTGGTACGTTTATACACTGTCTTATATAAATAATATACTAGAATAGATTAAAAATTGAAAAATATAATGAATACTAAAAAAATAGTTACGCCCTCCTGCCGGCCTTTTGGTGTATATCTCTAACAGAGCTAGTGTTACCAACGCTTTCTGTCAAATATATCCCTCCGACAAGTACGACCACTTTGACTTCATCTTCGAGAACATCTACATTCAGAATAGACATACCAAGATGAACACTTTATTTATCCAGAACTACACAGTGTGAAACGTGGCGATTGAATAGCTAAAAATATCCGAAAAATCTTGGAAAATAAACAAGAGTGCAAACAATTGAACATTTGTGCAAGTGCTCATACTCCTCATACCCATACTTTTGCAAACAACAAAGATAAACTTTGTAATCATAATCAAATAAAACAATATGCTATGAACAAATTCAGATTCTATTTATTGGGATTGTCACTGGCCGCCACTATAAGTATGACGGCGTCAGATAAACCGGCCCGGCAAATGAATTACTGGCCCGATGGACGTGACATCGTATGCGTGAACGGACAGAACAAGTACACACGTGCCCTCTACGGCACCCACACCTATTGGCGATTAGAAACCAGTGACCGTCCTATTTTCGCCACGGTGAACAACAAGAAAGACTGCCGCAACATTCAGCTATACCTTATATATAACAAGGGTGAGCAAAACCTCACCGATGCTACTTTCTGCGAGGCCCGCTACCGTGGCGGCCGCCGCATCTATCTGTTACGTGACGAACGGTGGCCTAAGGGTGCTGAGATACGTCTCATTGCCATCGCATCGATGCGTGAGGAGAGCGCCTTATGGCAGGCTGAACTCGTGGGTTTCTCCACTGGCACACAGCTGAAGGCCGTTATGAGCGACACAAAGGGTCAGACATTCTATCGCGGCGCCGATGTGGGTACTGACGACCTGACGCAGCTCGATGGCAGTGGTAAGAACAAAAAAACAGCTGCATCGAGTTCCCAGAACTCCGAAAATGCTGAGAATTCAAAGAGCACTCGTCTCTACCTGATTCTCAAAAACAACATTGATCTACACTTCCTCCCGAACGATGAAGGGCAGCAGCGCATGAGCGAAGAGATGGCAGTTATCAACGAGCTGACAGGTCGTGTGGAGTTTACTACGCCCGACCCATTCATCAACGTACTCGGAGCCAACCTTGTGGCTGCTGCTGATGGCTATTGGGATGGCCAGACTTGGCTCCACGGCTGTATCGGTTGGCGCTCACCGCTGGCCGGTTGGCGCGGCGGCTACGTGGGCGACGCCCTCGGATGGAACGACCGCTCGAAGAGTCACTACGATGCCTATGCCAGAAGTCAAGTGAAGAACCGTCCGCAGACTATCTTCGGAGCCACGCAAGACGAGAAGAAGAATTTGGCTCGCGCACGCACCGAGTGGGGAACGGGCATGTACAGCAACGGGTACATCTGCCGTCTACCCAACCGTGACGACCTGATGCATCACTACGACATGAATCTAAACTATATCGACGAGCTGCTTTGGCACTTCTGCTACGATGCCGACCCTGCCTATCTGCGCAAGATGTGGCCCGTGCTGAAGCTCCATTTGGAATGGGAGAAGCGCAACTGGGACCCCGATGGCGACCACCTCTACGATGCCTACTGTTGTATCTGGGCCAGCGACGCCCTCTACTATAACGGCGGTGCCGTGACCCACTCCACGGCCTACAACTATCGCGGCAACCTGCTGGCCGCCCGCATCGCCGAGATCATAGGCGAGGATCCCAAGCCCTATGCCAACGAGGCTGCAGCCATCCTGAAAGCCATGAACGAGACACTATGGATAGACGATGAGGGACACTGGGCTGAGTACAAAGACCTCATGGGCCTCAAGCGCCTGCACAAAAATGCTGCCCTTTGGACTATCTACACCCCGATAGATTGCGGAGCCTGCTCGCCTGAACAGGCCTACCGCGCCACCCGCTGGGTAGACGAGAACCTGCCACGGATTCCCATCAAGGTGGCTTCCCCAACGGGTGTTGTGCTGAACCAACTTTTCACCTTCCCCACCACCACGTGGATGCCCTACGACTGGAGTACTAATAACGTGGCACATGAAGAGGTGGCTAACATGGCCCTGGCCTACTTTCAGGCTGGTCGTGATGATGACGGCTTCCTGTTACTGAAGAGTGATCTCATAGATGGGCAGTACCTCGGTGTCAGTCCCGGTAACTTCGGCCAGATCAGCTACTACGACAAGGCTCGCTCCGAGGCCTACCGTGACTTTGCAGACAACGTGGGTATTACCAGCCGTGCCCTCGTCAACGGTCTCTTTGGCATACTGCCTGACGCCCTCAACGGCCAGTGTGTGCTGAAACCTGCCCTGCCTGAGAGTTGGGATAGTTGCGAGGTGCGCCTGCCCTACTTACACTACAAGTTCTACCGTCGTGGCTCACAGCACGTTTACGAAATCACACAGAACTTCCCCCAACCGCTGAAGATGGTTGTCAAGACCAACCAGGGTAAGGGTCACTTCATTACTACCGAGGGCACTAACGAGAAGACACAAACTATTGTGGTCAATAACGTGAAGACCGTGGCCAAACCATCGCTTGACGACAATGTGCCCTCCATTTGGACTGGCATTGACAGCCCCGAATACCAGACGGTTATGGGACTGGAGGAGCCAAAAGCCAACGCCAAATACACGATGGTAAAAATGGACAAATACTTCAACTCGAACGTCGACGACATCTTCAAGAATGACTACCTCACACCGCGACCCAATGTTACCACGCTTCAGATGCCCAAGCACGGTATCGGACAGTGGTGCCACCCAGAGCGCATGGCAACCATTGAAGATGACGGATTCCGCGCTAAGATTGCCGGCAACGTGTTCAAGACTGGTTTAGGCGAGCTGAACTTTATCAGCCCCAAGAAAGGACACAACATCGCCTACACTTCACTTTGGGACAACTACCCCGACACACAGACCATTCCCGTCAAGGGTAAGGCTAGCGCCGCTTGGCTCCTCATGGCCGGCAGTACTAACTCGATGCAGAGCCGTATAGACAATGGTCTTGTCATAGCCACTTATACTGATGGTATGTCGGACACGTTGCACTTGGAGAACCCCATCAACTGGTGTCCTATCGAGCAGGAATACTACGTCGATAAATACGCTTTCCGCACCGCACCGCTCCAACCCTACCGCGTACATCTCGGCTCGGGACTCGTCAGCCGTTGTATAGGCGATCACATGAAGTTGGTGAACTGGGAAAAATCAAGCAAGGAAGACCCCGACCGCGCCGACACCTACGGTATACCTGATGGAGCCGCCCAGATGCTTCGGATGCCGCTCAACCCCGAGAAGACGCTCCGCAGCCTCACCCTGCGAACCCTGTCGAATGACGTTGTGATAGGACTTATGGCAGTAACCTTAGAAAAATGAATATGAAAATGCTGAAAACTTTATTATTTGTTCTTTGGTACCGTAAGCATGCATGCCCAATGTACGGTCACCGTCAGCGGCACGACGGTGAAGATGAGCAATGGTACACTGAGTGCCGAAATCAGCGGCCAGGCCTATGTCAAGAAGCTGAACTTGGGCGGCATCAATCTGCTCACGAGTAACGGCATTTACTATGACTATACCACGACCGATGGTAGAAGACTCAACTTTACCAAGGCTCAGTTGGTGCGCAAGAGTGATGACCTATGGAGGTGCAGTTCATTGACGACACCTCCGATATCTGCTGCTGCGAGGGCTTCATCATGCGCCGTGGTGTCAGTGACCTCTACGTCTATGTCATCCTCGAAGGCATATCGACATCGGGCGACATTCACATGAAGCAGACCCGTGTCGTATGCCGCCCCAACGGCAACCAGTTCAGTTACGGCTATGTAACCGACGACATGCAGGGCGAGATGCCCAGCGTAGCCACCATGAAATGGCTCAACCAGAATGCCGCGACACAGAAGACACAAGATGCTGCTTATCGTCTGCAGGACGGCAGCATCTACACTAGTACAATTGGTGCAACTACAACGTGAATGACAGCCTGCACGGCGTATGGGGTGGGAATACTGGCATCTGGATGATTACGTCGAGCCTAGAGTACCAGAATGGCGGCCCACTGAAACAAAACCTCACTACCCACATGGACACTAGGTCCCCCGTCATCTGCACCAGTCTGTCGAGCGAGCACTTCGGAAGTAGCCCTGTCTATTGAAGAAAATTTGTGGTCCGTTCTTCTACTATGTGAACACTGGCTCACAGGCCGACTGCATTGCCGACGCTAAGGTGATGGCACACCAACAGAAGATTGACTGGCCCTACCAGTGGTTTGAGAACGATCTCTATCCCAGGATGCGAACGATCGTCAGCGGGTGCATCAATTTGAGTGGAAACGTATCCACCGACAGTTTCTGCGTGCTGCTGGGCGAGCCGAGCACTGAGAGATACAGACAGTCCAAGGGATACATGTTCTGGACACGGACCGACAAATTAGGCAACTTCACTATCAGGAACGTACGCCCTGACAGTTACTCGCTTTATGCCTACGCTCTAAATGGCGAGGTGACCGACGAACTGGAAAAGACCGATATCGAGGTGAGCGGTGACAACCTGAACTTAGGCAGCATCGACTGGATTCCCACCAAATATGAGAATCTACTCTTCCAGATAGGCCAGGCCGACCGCATGAGCGACGGTTTCAAATGGGCCGACGGCTCCGCGCACTTACGACCTCTATCATCAGGTGCCGGGAACGGTAACCTTTACCGTAGGCGAGAGCAACGAAACAGAGGATTTCTATTACGCACAAGTGGGAAAAAGCTGTTCTTCCATCAAACTAAAATAAAAAAACGACTGCCGGCTTTTTTGTCAACAACCATTTTCATATAAGACTAAATCACTTTACTTAATAAAGAGTTAAAAAAGCATCTGTCCACTACCGGTACATACTTTTATTTTTCAGTAAATCTGTATAAGAAATATACTTATTTGAAATAAAAGAAGTTAGAAGAATTTTCTCATTTTAGGGTAATGATTTAGCAACCGTTCTAATTGCCGTGGTTTGCATCGTTTTGCTTACTTGAGTAACTCTTTGACAGCAATTCATCAATCCACAATTTCAAACCGTACTAATATAGAATAATTCTTCTTTATCGTGCGAAAACTGTCGAACAAAGTAGCATCAGAAGACATGACATTACTTTGCGCGAATGGAATGACACCTGTATTATTTCCTTCTACAATACGAATCACGCTACCCAACTTTTTACTCAATGCTTAAACTAAATAAATTGCTTTTCGCTGTGCAGCTTTCAGCGCTTCTATCTTTCCTTTTTGATGATATGCAAACATCTCTTTGTTTTCCCAACTCACCGATACGCATCGTATTGATGCCTTTTGTGTCTATGCACTTTATCCAACCGGGGAGAAAAAGTACTGAGAGGCGAAATAAAAGCGGTCTGGAAACGTGAGTTCAAGCTGAAGTTCAACTCATATAATCCAAGTACCAAAAAGAAAGGAATGGTAAATAATGAGGAATGGAAAGATGAGATCGGTAAGGTTTTTGTGAACATTCCTGCAGAAACGCGCTTCAGGAAAGGCATTATGACTTGTCAGTTCCCATTCAAAAGACTTACTTCCCGACATGATGGGGTAAAATATGCCATTCCAGTTTTATATTTATATTGGAGAGCTGAGAATGCCGATGAGTGGATATTACTCCGGTGTGATGCGGATTATTTGTTCAACTATAATTATACAGGAGGTTATATATGGGATGAAACGACGAATTATGTGAAAGTCATGCCGCAGAGTTGGCATTAAAATTTGGTACTAACTTCGATATCTACACTGGAAAATCATAAAAAGGCTGGAGTCGGGAAATCCCCTTGAACGTGTTGTGTATCTTCATTGTAACATTGGATACAACCGTTTATTGACTGCGACAAACGTACGGCACGTCTTGTGGAAAGCATTGTGATAATGAATGCCGGATTGATTCCGGTCCATTCATCAAAGGATGCCGACATCCTGAATTACCGCAAAGGGCTGATCAGTTTCTATGAAAAACGGAACATACACTCTTTATGCCGATTATTTTCTGAACAGGCAGATGACCCCGGATAAAGGAATTGACGACGGATGCCGGAATGGAAATATAATTCATTAAAATGACATAAGATGAATTTAAGGTGGAGAAGTCTCACTGCAGCGATGCACTGGGGCTTCATTTTATTCCAGATATTAGCTAATTTTGAACCTGAAAATTCTATCTAGAATTGTAGATTTTGCTGGAAATGAGAGTACTTTATTTTTCAAGTGTGATGTACTTACTTTGATTTTCCATTCTTCTTATTATTAATTGTTATTGGTTCCTGTTCTTCGAGGGCTTCCGGCAGGACGGCCGTGCCATATTCCTCCCGGAGGAACTTGTACACGTCGAATGCCCAGAAGTACACCTTGCCGCTGATCTTAAAGGACGGCAGCTTTCCTGACATGCGCCAGCGTATCAGCGTCCGGTCGCAGACTTTCAGTTGGAGACGCATGTCGCGGCTGTCCAGCATCTGCTTGCCGTTGAAGTTACTGAGCGCTTCCAGCTCCATTTCCAGACGGGCGATGAGCTTGTTCTGACGCTCGAAGCATCCTTCGATCATCTGCCTGAGCTCCATGATTTCATTCTTGCCTTCTTCCATTTGTCGGTTGTTTTTTAGTTCGATACTGTTTTTGTCTTTCTTCGCCTGCAAAGTTTGGGAAAATCAGAAGGCAAACATAGGGTTGACGGATACCGCCAGCCCCATATTTTATCACTAAACCATTATGTATCAATGATGTATTTTTTTTGAAGTTTTTTGAGAGGGTAAAACCCTATTGCCGGGAATAAACTATTTGGAGGAGAGGTAATACAGTAAAAAGAGGATATCTTACGGATGGCAATAAAAAAGGAGACCAAGTCCGAAATAGGACCTGATCTCCCTTGAAAATCCCGCATAAAAACTTGCTAAGGTCAAGTAAATTAACTACTTTTGTAGCTGAAGAGTTATTTGAGGTTATGCAGAAAAACGCAAGCAAGCGATGGATTTTCGTCACCTAATCGTTACCTGCCTATTTTCTAAGCTCCGATTACCTTTTGACAATCAAAAGGTTAAAGAAAACTATGCTATTTTAACGTGCAAGAACAGGGCCTTTTTTAAAAAGGTTCTAGTGTTTTATGAGCTGGACTGTCTGCTTATACCAATTTAGAATTCATGCGTTTTTTCTTTCAAATCCTTCATCCTTATGCAAGATGTTAGTTCTTAGCTGATTATAATGACGGATTTGTACCCGGAAAGCTTCAGCCAAAAAAAATCCTTCAGGGTGAAGGAATATGGATTATTTTCAAGTTTGCTTTCATAGAGTTTAAAAGTGAGAATTATCTGTCACACTGTCACAGTACTAATTATTTTGCTGAAAAACAGGTTGTTAAGATGTAACAGATAGCGTGACGGAGAGTGTGACAGATAAAAGTCTGTCACAGTGTTATTGTCCTGCACTGCATTGTCCTGTGGCCTATAATGAATCAGAATATAGTAACGAGAATCTCTTTGTTTCCCGTGTATTACAGTGTGTTCCACTGTTTGGTACAATTAATTTTATATGGTGGAACAAATAGTTTTATATGGTGGAATATTTAGTTTTACCTTGATGAAATAAATTATTCCACCTTAATGAAACAACTCGTTTCGCTGTGAGAAATGCTTTGTTCCTGCTGCGGTGGGTTGGTGATTTTAAGTAAGATTGTATACCTTATGTATGCTTATTATTGGAAATAGGAGCTATTCATTCGTTTGAGGAGATAACCAGTCGGTATCCTCCTTTTTCTGTCACTATCTGATATTCGGGAAAGTCCTTGAGTGAGGATTTAAGGGTGGAGATATGACTATATATTTTATTTTCGGGATTGTTATCTTTCGGCCAGAAAGCATTTTTAATATCTTCTTTAGTCAAAAGATGCTTGGGCGTTTTGATAAACAGTTCCAGCAGATTGAAATCTGCCGGTGCTATGTGGCAAAGCCGGTTGCCAATATATAGTTTCTTGCTTTCCAACTTTAAAGTCATTTTCCCCAATTGTATGTAGTCCGGATTGTCAGGAATTTCTTCACATGGTATGCAGTCCGGATTGGCGGGGGGTTCTTTTTTCTGTGGTTTTTTCAGAAATGACAGAGACACCCATATCAAGACAATGAAATAAGCAATGATACTCCATAACACTTTTGGAGTGGTATGTTTTACTATTTCTGTCCAATGAATCATAGCCCATGCCTGTACGCCGGCGGTTCTTTTAGCGTCTATTGCTTGTACAGGGGTGACAAGAGCTTTCTGGAAAGAGATTGAATCATTGTCACTGAATACCTTTTTCTTGTTGTAGCGGTAAATGATTCCCGTCTTAGCGGCGGAAACTCCATTCTTTTCCCATTCTTCTTGGAAGATCTTATTGAAATTGTCTGGATTGACGGGGATAATCCTTGTCATCACATACTGGTTGGCCAGTTGGGTAGCCAGTGACTCATGGGTGCTGTCTTCAAAATAAATGATTTCTAGACTATCACCGTATTCTATTTGGACACCTTTTACCTTTCTGCCTAAAGGGCGATAACTAACAAGTATTTTGTTTAATCGTTCCTGATAATCAATATTGATTGCTTCACGTAGGCTGTCCTTCATTGTTATCAGAGCATTTGCCTTTTCATCTTTAAAAGCAACATAACATAGCAGGATGAATACAATCCATCCCAATGCAATAAAGCTAAACTTGAATAAGTTTGTCGGTATTTTCATGTTTCTTGTTCATGTTAGAGATTGCAAAGATACGCATATTTATAAAAAAGGAACTTATAAGTTAAAGAAAGAATATGATTTAATTGGATGAACCTTATGATTTGGAGATCAGGGCATTAAAATAATCCTTCCGATGAAATGGGGATTTTTTGAATCTTAAGAAAACTTTAAGGTCACCTTAAGATCAATTTAAGGGAAAAAATTTGCGTGCCCGATAGATGTTCTCTACCTTCACACAAAAAATGATAAACCAATGAAAAAAGTATTTGTATTATTTACCGTTGTTATGCTAATGGCGGTAATGGCTTGGGAAAAGCAATCCGGAAAGCCGGTAGAGAGTGAGTTTCTTTTAGATAATGTGGAAGCATTGGCTGCAGGAGAATTTGGACGTGATATATGTCTGGGTAGTGGGAATGTGACTTGCAGTACTGGAGAAAAAGTAGAGTGCGTAATTAGACCTTTTGGCTTGGATTAATCAATGAGATACCTTTGTCTATTACTATGTGTTTTTGCTCTTTTTTCCTCCTGCAAGGAATCAGAAAAAGATAAAATCGCTCGTTTGGTTGAGGAATGGGAAGGGAAAGAAATTCTCTTTCCTGCCCATTCCTTTTTTACTATTCAAGGGAAGGATACAGTGGACTTTTCTTTAGCGGATGCGGATTATAAGGTAGTGACTTATATCGATTCTGTAGGCTGTACTAGTTGTAAGTTACAATTGCTTCGCTGGAAGCTGTTTATGCAGGAAGTTGATTCAACGTTGAACCGTCCGGTTCCCTTTGTCTTCTATTTCCATCCGAAAGATATGAAAGAACTGCGTTATATTACCCGTCGTGATGCATTTGTCTATCCTGTTTGTTTCGATGAAAAGGACGATTTTAACCGATTGAACCACTTTCCGGATGAAATGACTTTCCAGACATTTCTATTGGATAAAGACAACAGGGTGGCGGCTATAGGCAATCCTGTTCACAATCCAAAGGTGAAGGAACTTTATTTGAAAGTATTGACAGGTGGTGAAGTTGTAAAAGCGGAAACACCGATAACGAAAGTCAGTCTGGACGTAACAAGCATAGACTTCGGTTCATTTCCTCAGTCGGAGAAGCAGGAACGCAAGTTCACACTGACCAATACGGGACAGCATGTACTGGTGATATACGATGTCATCACTTCCTGTGGATGTACCAAGGTAAACTATAATAAGGAGGGTGTTCGTCCGGGAGAAAAAGCGGAACTGACCGTGATTTATGAAGCCGAAAAGGCTGAGCATTTCAGTAAGACGGTTACCATTTATTGCAATGCAGATAATTCTCCACTTCGTTTGAAGGTAACGGGGAATGCTGAATAAAGGATGAAGTATGAATCAATGGGAGTAAAAAGCGGATGGAAAGAAATTCATTTTCTTTGCCGAAAGTCGATTCTTTCCACCCTGTGGCTCTCTCCTAAAAGAAAAGGAGGTTAAGTCCGATGTAAAAGTAGTGTAAATAATCAGAATAAGCAAGCGGTATTTTTGTTTTTTCTGCGGTGGAGTTCTTTCCGAGAATAAGATGAAAATATGAATAATAATAATTTTTTTTACTAGAAATAAGATGAAGAAGAATATTTTGAAGGCAACTTTGGTTGTTGCGTTTGCTTTGATAGCAGGAATGAATGTGTATAATGCTCAGCAATCGGATGTAATGTCTGATTTGGCTTTGGCTAATGTGGAAGCGTTGGCTAGTGGTGAATCTTCGACAACAAATAGATACCAAACTATGGGGTATTGTGCACCATTAAACATGAATTATATGTGTACTTCAAGACGAACTGCAGAAAGTTGTCGAAGGCCGTGCAGATAAAATGAGAGTATTATGATATAAATTTGAAACAGCTCCAATTCATATACTCCATTGGATTGGAGCTTATTTTAACTTTAAATTCTATATAATGAAAAAGTTGATATTAATATTTTTCCCATTTCTTTTTGTTTCATGTAGTGTAAAACATAAAAAAACATTTGATTATATTTTTAATAAAACTGAAGCAATCACACTTGAGCAAAGCAAATTGACTTTGAGTAAGGATATAACCGTTCTCAGTTTTTCAGATTCTAGTATGGTCGATCGTAATTCATCTATAATTAAAGTTGACAGTGGTTGGATTGTATATTCAAAAAATTCAGAATCATCTATACTTAGCTTTACTAGTGATGGACAGTTTTCCGGTTATATCGGACACAGGGGAAATGGCCCTGGTGAATATACTAGCGTCTATGATGTCGTTGTTAATCAGAAAAGTAAAGTTTTAGAGGTCCTATCAGATGGAGGAATTTTTTGTTATACTTTTGGGGGAGATTTCTTAGACAAGAAGGAGGTTACTTATCCTGCGTTTTCTTTTGCCATAGATGATAGGCAGAATTATTGGTTTTATGTAGGTAACAACACCACGTATGGCGATGCTAAAATGATTTGTACAGATGAAAATATCGCCAATGTGGCATATTATCTTCATCAAAAGTCTAATATGCTTCCGATGGTAGAGAATAATTTTGGAAGAAATGGAGAATGGTTGACGTTTCATGAGTCGCTAAATCATGATTTGTATACGATAGAAAATGGGAAATTGGACTTATCATATGCTATGGACTTTCCTAATTATAAGCTGCCTAAGAAATTACATGAATTATCGGGCATGGAAGTTATAGAAGAATTGCAGCGTTCTAACTATGCATCTATTATAAATTATCTGGAAAATCATGATTATATATTTTTAAATGTTTTATTGAACAATGAAGGTGAACGAATCCCAGAGGTTTATTATTGGATTATTAGTAAGAATTTGCAAGAGGAAGTTATCATCAAAATTGATGGTGGAATTTCTGCAGAATCCTATTTGTTTAATACTCAGTATTTGTCTAATGATAATAAATTATATTGTTTGGGGTATATATGGGAAAATAAGGATGTGGAATCCTTTGAGGAAAATTTAAATCCTTCTGTAGTAGCACTTGAATTTAATGAACTATTTAGTAAAGTACGATGACAAATATAGTATCTTTATTTTATTGTAAGTGTGAATCCTTATTCTCTCCTTTTCTGAAAATAAGATGAAGTAACTAATTATTGAAACTAAAAATATCAATTGAGTCTGATTCTTCAGACTGGTTGAAATGTAGTTTTACTCAGGTACATAATTTAATTCCTGTGTTTTAGATTGTATCAGATAGCGGGAAGAATAAGGTGTGTTTTGAGTTTAGTTTTAATTTATGTTTTCGCAGGGGTAAATTATACTATTCCACCAAATTAACAAATGAATAATATTATGTTCTTAGCAAGACTCCTTGTCCTTTTTTCATTAGTATGTATCTCTTGTGCCCACTCTTCTTTTGAGCAGAAACAATTGAAACATGCTTTAGATTTTGCTACTTCTAATCGTTTGGAATTGGAGATACTGCTTCAGCATTATACCTATGATTCTTTAAAATTGGAAGCGGCTAAATTTTTGATACGGAATATGCCTCATTGCTATTCCTACCAACAGGGAGGTGAAATGGATAGTGTGAAGCGTGTACGTACTTATTATAGTCCTTTCGGACAAATAGACCAGACTTATGCCAGACGTTGGGGGCATTATACCTATCGTAATCTTCCTAAAATATATGATGCCCATATTATCACAGCCGAATACTTGATAGACAATATAGACCGTGCTTTTGATAATTGGCAGAAACGTCCATGGAACCGTTCTCTTTCATTTGAAGATTTTTGTGAATACTTGTTGCCTTATCGTATAGGGGATGAACCGCTGGAAGAATGGCGTGAACTTTATGAAAAGAAATATGGATATTTATTAGATTCCATATATAAAGGCAGTGATGTGGTGGAGGCCGCGAATTTGGTAAGCAGGCATCTACAAGAACCTGTCTTTATTTATTGTGAAGACTTTGAACTGCCTCATATCGGTCCCAGATATTTATTCAGCCATCGATATGGTAGTTGCGTGGATGCGGCGGATATAGTGACTTATGCATTTCGGGCTGTCGGCATTCCTTGTATGGAAGATACGGATGCCAGAGGGGGACATGTGTGGAATGTTGTTCGTGACACGACAGGGCGCGATGTACCTATTTGGTATATAGCTTCGGAGGCTGTAAGGGGGAGTAGGGATACGGGAGGGTATAAACGTGGCAAGGTTTACAGGCCCATGTATGGTTTTCAAGAAGAAAAGGCAGCACATCTGGGAGATGATTGGAAATCAATGCCGCTTTTATTCTATCACCCTTATATGAAAGATGTCAGTTATGCATATTATCCGGATACGTTACGCATACTTACCGGTATTCCTGATGATGAGGTTTGTTATCTGGCCCATTTCCACGAAGCGCATTGGTGGAGTTGTGCCTGTGCACGTTCGGCAAGCGGCAAGATGGAAATACCTAATCTAGAATCGGAACTGGTATATCTTCCCATGAAATATACCAAAGGCAATTATTATCCTTCCGGCTTCCCCTTTTGGTTTGCAGGTGGAGAAATAAATACGTTTCTTCCGGATTGGGAGAAAACAGTAAAGGTTCGTTTGTATAGAAAATATCCGGTATATGGTTGGTTGCGCAGCTTTATGAGCCATGTGGTGGGAGGTACTTTTGAGGGAAGTATGACGAAAGACTTTGAAGATGGAAAGAGATTATATGAGATAGCGGATACTCCCGTGATAGCAAGGAATAGAATCTTCCTGAATAAGCCGGTTAAGTGCCGTTACATAAGATATAAGGCTGACAATGATAAATATGCGGAATTGGCAGAAATGACATTTTATGCCAATGGAAAGGCTGTTTCTCCGATAGCGGTTTGGGGGAGTCCTACGGAAAAAGGAAATATACATGTGCTGGCAAAGCATGTGGCGGATGGTGATCCTCTTTCTTATTATTTGTCTTTAGACAAAGGAGGGGAGGTTGTTGTTGATTTGGGTGGGGCTTCAGTAATAGATTGTCTGGAGTATATGCCCCGGAATGACGACAATTTTATTTCTCCGGGTGATACTTATGAGTTATTCTGTCATGCCGGTACTGAAGGATGGAAGAGTTTGGGAAAACAGCGGGCTGATACTACCTGTTTGGACTGGATTGTGCCGGACAATGCATTGTTCTGGTTGCGCGATCTGACCCGTGGGCGTGAAGAACATATTTTCTTTATGCAGAACGGGCGGCAGAAATTTCCAACCTTTTAAGATTTAAAATGAGGTATATAAAGAAATACATAGGCGTTTTATATAACTTGCTGGTTTGTGTGACCGGAGGGAGTTTGTTAATGATGATTATTTGGTTGTTATTACAGATATTTGTTTTTGCCTCATTTGCCATACCTTCTGACTCCATGGAGCCGGTTCTGATACCGGGTGACTATGTGCTTGTCAATAAAATGTTGAAAGGACCACGTATATTCAGCCTTGGTGATGCCCGGCAACATAAGCCGCTACACATCGATCGTTTGAAGGGATTCAGTGAATTTCAACGCAATGAGGTATTGGTCTTTAATTTCCCTTATCCGGAACGATGGGACAGTATAGGGTTTAACCTGATGCTTTATTATGTAAAGAGGTGTATCGCATTGCCGGGTGATACTGTTGAAATAAGGGACACCCGATATAGGGTCAGAGGTTATGATAAGGAATTAGGAAATATAGTTTCACAAAACAGTTTGGCGCATTTTTTGGAGAAACCGAGGAATGTGGAGAAAATGATACAGGAAAATTGTTTTTTTGCTTATCCCGGTGATACCATCTTAAAATGGAGTATTAAAGATTTTGGTCCTTTTTATCTTCCTTCCCGTGGGGATACTATTGTGATGGATGATAAACATTATTTGCTTTATCGCAATCTTATAGAATGGGAGCAACAAGATAAATTAATAGCAAGTAACGGACATTTTTATTTAAATGGGCGGGAAGTGGAGCATTATGTTTTTATGCACAATTATTATTTCATGGGTGGTGATAATTGTTATAATTCTCAGGACTCGCGCTATTGGGGGCCTTTGCCGGAGGAATATATTGTAGGAAAGGCGACATTGATATGGAAGTCTAAGAATGGAGTGACGGATGAAATACGTATGGACAGGATATTTAAAAAGATAAAGTAGTATGAGAGTTTGTGGTGTATATTTTGTTTTTGTAATTCTTCTTTCTGCTTGTACGAATGGAGTAAGTCATTTGGATATTGCTTTGCAGCAGGCTAAACATAATAAAGCGGAGTTGGAAAAAGTGTTGAAGCATTTTAAACATGATAGCTTGAAATACCGTGCTGCCTGTTTTTTGATTGAAAATATGCCTGGTAAATATTCAATACTCCCTTATGATTCGTTGGATAGATATAAGAACTTTTTGAAGATTATCCCACAAAATGATCCTATAAGTTGGGATGTGCGATATTCTAAGATTTGGCATGGATTTGATTCTATTTCTAAACGACAGTTGGCAGGTTTTAGTAAGATTGAAGATATAAAAGTTATAACGGGAGATTATTTAATAAAAAATATTGAATATGCTTTTAAAATATGGGAGAATGGAAAAATAAAAGATTACTGTTCATTTGATGAATTCTGTCATTATATTTTGCCTTACCGTATAGACCATGAGCCATTATCGAATTGGCGCGAGGAAGGTTTTCAAAAGTTTGGTCATTTATTGGATTCTTTAATGTCTCCACGAGAATTGGCCCTTCGTATCATAAAATTAGGTGGAATGCGTTATAATATAGGAATGACTAAATATCCTTATAAACAGTCTTATGCTGAAATGCTACAGACCCGTTGGGGTACTTGTGATGATATGGCGGCATTTTTAGCTTTGTCTTTACGTGCCATTGGAATCCCTGCTTCTATTGATTATGTTCCGGCATGGGCTAATAGGAGTTCTTCGCATTGTTGGAATGTGGTGAAAGATGCTACTGGTGATTTTATAGAAGTGGGATATGGCCCTGAAGGAAAAAATGAAGTTGTATACAAGATTTCTAAGATTTATAGGAAAAAATATGATATTCCACTATGTGACGTTACATCCGAATATGCTATGCCTCTTTCTGATTTAACCTTTAGAGTGCCTTCACAGAAAGATAAACAATTAATCAGTCTTTGTACTTTTAATAATCATGACTGGGTTCCTGTTGCTTTATCAAAGGTGATGAATGGAAGTGTTTTGTTTGAATCAGTCGGGAGAGGAATTTTATGGGGAGATAATCAAATAAGAACTTATTTAAACGAAGGAAAGGGGATCGTTTTCTTAGCATTTATCAGCCAAAATGGGCGGTTGAATAATAAACCTATAGGGTTTCCTATAATTCTTTTAGAAGATGGAACCATAAAAGAGCTGTGTGCTAGTACAGAAAAAGAAAGTATTATACTTTACCGTAAATACCCATATTATGGAAGTAATAATGCAATAATACATGATAGTAATGAAATATGTGTCGATAATGAATATGAATTGTTCTATTGGAATATGAAATGGATTAGTTTAGGGCGAAAATTAGCAGTCGACAATAAACTTCATTATGATGATGTGCCTAAAGGCGCTTTATTGTGGTTAAAAAATCATACTCAAGGAAAAGAAGAGCGGATTTTTACATACGAAGACGGGAAACAAGTTTGGTGGTAGAAATGGAAAATAAATGGCTGAAATATGGAATAGCATTGGTGGCAGGCATACCGGTTGCGTTGTGTCTCAGCGTGGTGTGTTGTAGTACGTCTTCACTGTCATCCGATATTTTGGCGGATGACTGGCGGTGGATGTATGCCTGTGGAGTTCTTTCATCGGCAGCTTTTGCCCTGTTGATATTTCTTTTTCCGGCACGGATTAAGGAATGTCTTTCGGCTGTCGTTTCATGGGTGTTTATTCTATACGGAGGAATGGAAGCCGTGTGGGGCATCCGTCAGGTATATGGCTTTACCTATTCCAACCATTCTCTCTATGCTTTGACCGGTTCATTCTATAATCCCGGTCCTTATTCAGGCTACCTTGCCATGATATTCCCTATCTGCCTGTATGAATGGTTAAAGCGGAAAGAGGGTAAGAAAACCATACCTTATTATGTTGCTTTAGCTGTCATGCTATTGATTCTTTGTGTGTTGCCTGCCGGAATGAGCCGCTCGGCATGGATAGCTGCGGCGGTCTCTTCCATTTATGTTTGTGGTATGCACTATAAGATGGAAATTCAGCATTATATCAGGCATCATCGTAAGCAGGCAGTGTCTTTTGCCATAGTAACCTTTATTTTGGGCGGTATAGCATTGGGTGGCATTTATCAAATGAAAAAGGATTCGGCAGACGGCCGTCTGTTTATGTGGAAAATTGCTGCCCAAGCTGTCAGTGAGCACCCATGGACAGGATGCGGATGGAACAGTGTTCCGGCTGCTTACGGACAAGCGCAGGAGAATTATTTTGCAGCCGGAAATTATACGGCAACGGAGGAACTTGTGGCAGGTGCTCCCGAATATGTTTTCAATGAATATCTGCAAGTAGCCATTGCCTGGGGAATACCTGTGCTTTGCATCGGGTTGTTGATACTAGGTGGGAGCATGTACATAGGTCATAAACAAGGCATCTATGGACTATGCGGCGCATTGCTATCTTTAGCGGTATTTGCGTTTTCTTCTTATCCACTACAATTTCCAGCGTTTGTTTCGGCTTTGATTATATTAGTATTAGCTTGCGGTATCCGTGTTCTTCCTTTAGAGAAAGTTTGGCCTCGCATTTTGTTTACTGTTTTATTGTTAATCGGAAGCTATGGCTGTTTCTGTAAATATCAGCAGAAATCCAAGACTGTAGAAGCTTGTAAGCAATGGACCAAAAGCCGTATGTTTTACCACTCGGGAGCTTACCGGCAAGCGGTGGAAAGCTATGCTGAAATTCAGAAAGAAATGAAAGGGAATGCCCGCTTTATGTTTGAGTATGGCCATGCCTTGCATAAACTGCATGAACCCGAACTGTCTAACAAGGTACTGAAAGAGGCCTTGAAAGTGAGTGGCGATCCCATGATACTAAATATTATCGGGAAAAATGAACAGGACATGAAGCACTATGATAGTGCGGAATATTGGTTTATGCGTGCTGTCCATCGGTTGCCCGGAAGGATTTATCCTTATTATCTTTTGGCCAATCTATATGCGGATCCGTTTTTTTATCGGTGTGACAAATTGGAGCGGATGGTACAGACGGTATTGGAGAAAGAACCGAAAGTTCAGTCTACCGCTATCAAGCAGATGAGACGGAAAGCACGGGAATTATTAAAAAAAGTACCCGAAAATTAGTTTTTTCAAAATAAAAAGTTTTTATTTGTTATAGATATCACAAAATATGACCATGAAATTACACATATTTGCATCAGGCTTATTATTAGCCGTTTCTTTCACTGCCTGCTCGGGAGAAAAAAAGGAAACAACGGAAAAAGAAGGGGTGGAAACAGTTCTTCCTTCTTTACCCAATGAGGTGACGGTGATGCCGCTGAAAAAGCAGGTTTTCAATCATGAATTGATCAGTAACGGGAAAGTGACGGCACAGGATTATGCCGACCTGTATTTTCGTACCTCGGAAGTGGTGGCGAATATCTGGGTAAAGAACGGGGATATAGTGCGGAAAGGTCAAAAAATAGCCCAATTGGATTTGTTTAAGTTGAACAATACGTTGGTACAGAATAAAAATAGTTTGGCACAGGCTACCCTGGAGATGCAGGATGTGTTGATAGGACAAGGATATGCTCCCGATAATCTGAAGGTGATACCTGCTGATGTGCTGGAACTGGCAAAAGTAAAAAGCGGGTATGAGCAGAGCAAAGCTCAATATGAATCTGCTCAATATGATATGGAACAAGCTACGTTGACTGCTCCTTTCGATGGAGTGATTGCCAACCTCTTTGAAAAGAGATATAATATGCCCAAAACTTCCGAGCCTTTCTGCCGGGTAATCAATGCCGGAAATATGGAGGTGGATTTCACCGTACTTGAAAATGAGCTGCCATTGCTGAAAGTGGGGGATAAGGTGGAGATTACTCCTTATGCATCGGCAGCAGGGGTGCGCCAGGGAAGTATCAGTGAGATTAATCCGCTGGTGGACGAGAATGGAATGGTACGGATAAAGGCGCGAGTGAACGGGAGTAATAAATTGTTCGACGGCATGAATGTAAGGGTAAGCGTGAAGCGTTCTGTGGGCGAACAACTGGTTATCCCCAAAACGGCGGTTGTACTACGTTCCGGCAAACAGGTGGTATTTACACTGAAAGAGGGTAAAGCTATGTGGAACTATGTGCATACGGGATTGGAGAATATGGAGGAATATACTGTCACAGACGGACTGGAAGAAGGTATGGAGGTGATAACTACCGGAAATGTGAATCTGGCTCATGAAGCACCGGTGAGGGTAATTAAAAATTAAAGGTATGGTTAAGTTCTTATTGCAACGGCCCATTGCGGTGCTGATGGCTTTTACCGCCTGTTTTATTGTCGGGTTGGTGACCTACTTTTCGCTACCTGTATCTTTGCTGCCCGATATTGCCATACCGCAGATTACCATACAGGTAACGGGCGAGAATTCATCGGCACGCGAACTGGAGAATACGGTGGTTACCCCTGTGCGCAGACAGTTGCTGCAAGTGGCCGGACTGAGAGAAATAAAAAGTGAAACCCGTGACGGGGCGGGTGTGATCCGTCTGGAATTTGACTTTGGAGTGAATACCGACCTGGCATTTATAGAGGTGAATGAGAAGATAGATGCCGCTATGAACAGTCTTCCCAAGGAAGTGACACGTCCCAAGGCTATCAAAGCAAGTGCAACGGATATTCCTGTACTTTATGTCAATATGACTTTGAAAAACGACGGTGCTTATCAGGAAACCGACGAGCAACAATTTCTGGAGTTGTGCGAATTGGCGGAGAATGTGGTGAAACGCCGCATCGAACAGTTACCCGAAGTGGCTATGGCGGATATAACCGGAGTGCCCGGAAGGCTTTTGCAAATTGTTCCTGATAAAGATAAACTGGCCATGACAGGTATCAGTGTGGAGGATATAGAGAATACACTTTCCGCCAATAATGTAGAGCCGGGAAGTATGCTGGTGAGGGATGGTTATTATGAATATAATATTCGCATAGCTACCCTGCTTCGTACCCCGGAGGATGTGAAGAATATCTATATCCGCAAGGGGGAACGTATTATGCAGTTGAAAGAGCTCTGCAAAGTAGATATTGTTTCGCAAAAAGAGATGGGACGTTCCGTAGCCGGAGGAAAAAGGGCGGTGACGCTGGCCATTATCAAGCAGAGCGATGAAAATATGGATGTCATGAAAGAGAAGCTGAAAGAAACAACCGATTATTTTGCTTCTCTATATCCGGATATTGAATTCAGCGTAAGCCGTAATCAGACGGAATTGCTGGACTATACCATTTCGAATTTGCAGCAGAACCTATCTTTGGGTTTCTTGTTTATCTTTATTGTAGCCGTGCTGTTTTTGGGGGATGTCCGTTCACCGTTGATTATCGGCATCAGCATGGTTACTTCTATTGTAATCACATTCTTTTTCTTTTATTTCTGTCATGTGTCGCTGAATGTGATATCACTTTCGGGCTTGATTCTGGCAGTAGGTATGATGATAGACAGCGCCATTATTGTAACGGAAAATATTTCGCAGTATCGTGAACGGGGGTATTCTCTGAAACGTTCGTGTGCCGTGGGCACGACGGAAATGATCACACCGATGCTCAGTTCGTCCCTTACAACCATTGCGGTATTTGTGCCTTTGATATTTATGAGTGGCATAGCCGGAGCTATTTTTATGGATCAGGCTTTTTCTATCACGGTGGGATTGATGATATCTTATATTACGGGTATTATGTTGCTGCCCGTATTGTATCTGTTGTTTTATAAGGTCGGTATCCGCAGTAAGGGATTTCTTTCCAGACGTTTTGACAATCTGCTGAAAAATGAGTGGCTGGAAAGCTTTTATGATAAAGGGATTGACTGGGTGTTCTCACATAAAAAGCTTTGTGTGACCGGCACGCTGGCAACCCTTCCACTGTGTGTGTTTCTTTTTTATGTAATGGAAAAAGAGCGTATGCCGCAGATTGACCAGAATGAACTGGTGGCAAGGATAGAGTGGAATGAGAATATCCATGTGGACGAGAACAACCGCCGGGTGGATGATTTAATGAAACAGGTGGACGACCGGGTAACGGAGCATGCTGCTTATGTGGGTATGCAGGATTATATATTGAACGGGGGCAGTGAACTTTCGTCTACCGAAGCGGAACTTTATTTCAAGACGGAAAAGCCATCCGGAATCTATTCATTGCAGGAATTATTAGAGAAGGAGATAAGAGAGAAATATCCGTTGGCTGTGGTTACTTTCTCACCTCCCGAAACAATCTTTGAAAAATTGTTTGTGACAGGAGAAGCGGATGTGGTAGCGGAACTCCATACGGCGAATAAGTCGCAGGCACCGGATGCGGAGCATTTGCAGCGGTTGGAAAAGGAAATTACGCGGGTGGCGGGTAATATTCCGACAGGCATCGCTTTCCGGAATCAGATGAATCTGATAATCAATAAAGAAAAACTGTTGTTGTATAACGTATCATATGATGAATTGACGCGGGTGCTCCGCACGGCTTTCAAAGAAAACAAGGTTTCCGTTTTACGCTCTTATCAGCAATATCTGCCTATCAGTATTGCCGGAGAGGAAAAGAGTGTAAATAGTGTATTAAGTGAAACTTTGGTGCGGACGATGGCGGATGGTAACGGAGAGGTGAATCATATTCCTTTGAATAATCTGGTGACGGTAGTGCCCGCCGAAGATTTGAAGAGTATTACGGCGGGAAAGAACGGAGAATATATTCCTTTAAGTTTTTATGATGTGAAGGATGCACCGGAACTGATGCGGAATGTAAAAGAGGTGGTTAGTGAGGAAAAGGAATGGGAAGTGGATTTCTCGGGTAGTTTCTTTTCGAATGAAAAAATGATGGGGGAATTGACAGTGATTCTTTTTGTTTCTTTGTTGCTGATGTATTTTATCCTTTGCGCGCAATTCGAGAGTTTCCTGCAACCGCTGATTGTCTTGATGGAAATTCCTATTGATACGGCTTTTGCTTTGCTGGCATTATGGGTTTTCGGTCACACGTTGAATTTGATGTCTGCCATAGGCATTATCGTGACTTGTGGTATTGTGGTGAATGACTCTATTTTAAAAATGGATGCCATCAATGAATTACGGAAAGCGGGGATGCCTTTGGTGGAAGCCATTCATACAGCGGGCAGGCGCAGGTTGAGAGCGATTATCATGACTTCGCTGACAACTGTCTTTGCAATGGTTCCGTTGCTGTTTACCTCGGATATGGGGTCGGAGATGCAGAAACCTTTGTCTATTGCCATGATTGGCTCTATGGTGGTGGGAACTTTGGTCAGCTTGTTTATCATTCCTTTAATATATTGGTTTATTTATAGAAAACATGACAAAAATGAAGTACATTAGCATATGGATGGTGGGGTGTATGCTGTTGTCTCTCGGAGCAAAGGCGCAGCAGGTGGTGAAGCTGGATTTGCAACGCACGATAGAGATTGCGAATGATAGTTCCTTGTCCGCTTTCAGATATCAGAATCTTTATTTGTCGGGATATTGGGAATATCGTACTTACAAGGCGAACCGTTTGCCGAGTCTTACGCTGGATCTGACTCCGGCTAAATATTATCGCTATATCACCCAGCGTTATGATTCGAATGAGGATATGGATGTGTATCGTGAACAACAGATGTTCAGCGCATCGGGTGGATTGAGTATCAAACAGAATCTGGATTGGACGGGCGGTACTTTCTATATTGATTCGGAACTGGACTTTATGCGTAATTTCGGTGACTCAAAGTCTACACAGTATTCCAGTATCCCTGTGCGTGTGGGATATCAACAGAGCCTGTTGGGATATAATGCTTTTCGTTGGGACCGGAAAATAGAGCCGTTGAAGTATGAAAAGGTGAAGAAGCAATTCATTTATAACACGGAAATGGTTTCAGAAGAAGCGGTGACTTATTTCTTTGCGTTGGCTATGGCACAGGCGGATTACCGCTTGGCGGAGGAGAATGTGGCGTCCAGTGATACCCTTTATAGCATCGGACTCCAGCGTCATAAGATAGCAGCCATATCACGTGCCGATTTGCTGACATTGCAGCTGGACAAAGTGAATGCGCATAATACGTTGCAGAATGCGCAGATTGCTTTGAAACGCGCTATGTTTTCATTGGCTTCCTTTCTGAACCTGGATAAGAATACTGTGATTGAATTGGATATACCGGGACGTCCCACAGGAAAGATGATTCCCGTAGATGATGCGTTGATGCGGGCCAAAGAGAATAATCCTACTTTCCTGGAACAACGGCAGAATGTGCTGGAAGCGGAACAGAATGTGGACAAGACAAAGAAAGAATCCCGTTTCAATGCCAGCTTTAATGCCAGTGTGGGCTTTAACCAGGTGGCGGATAAACTGGGAGATGCTTACAGGCATCCTTTGCAACAGGACTTGGTTTCTGTCAGTGTTTCTATTCCTTTGATTGACTGGGGGGTGAGAAAGGGTAAATATAATATGGCGAGAAATAATCTGAATGTGGTGAGGATTGCCGCCCGTCAGGAAGAACTGAGTGTGGAGGAAGAGGTGATTATGACGGTGAATGATTTTAATATTCAGCAGAGTTTGATTGCGAGTGCGGAGGAGGCTTTGGATCTTGCCGTAATGGCATACGAGCAGACACGCCAACGTTTTATCATCGGAAAGGCGGATGTGAATAGTCTTACTCTTTCGTTGAACCGCCAGCAGGAGGCGCAGAAAAATTATATTTCGGCTTTGCAGAATTATTGGTTGAATTATTATAAGATACGTAAACTGACGCTGCACGATTTTGAGTCCGGTTTTTCCCTTGCGGACAAGTTTGATTTTAATACAGGAATTTATCGATGAGTAATCCGCGTAACCTCTCCTCGTTTACCTTGATAGTGACATTTGTCTGCCTGTCACTGATAGGGGTGGTATTAGTACCGCTGTTGCCGGTTAAGCTGGCGCCGTCGCGTACCTTGCCCGGTCTGACTGTTTCTTTCAGTATGCCCGGCAATTCGTCACGGGTTATTGAGGCGGAGGTTACCAGTAAACTGGAGGCGATGATGGCCAGAGTAAAGGGAATCAGGAAGGTGAACTCTACTTCGGATAACGGCAGCGGCTCAATTTCTTTGGAACTGGACAAGCATGCGGATATTGACGTTACCCGCTTTGAAGTGTCTACCATCATCAGACAGACCTGGCCTCAGCTGCCCGAGGGGGTGAGTTATCCTCAAATCAGTACGCGACGTTCGGATGATAAGGCATCCAGACCTTTTATTACTTATACACTGAATGCGCCTGCCAATCCTATTTTGATTCAGCAGTATGCGGAAGAGAATATCAAGCCGGTATTGGGACAGTTGAAGGGGATTTATAAAGTGGAACTGAATGGAGCTACACCTATGGAGTGGCAGTTGGAGTATGACAGTGACCAGCTTTCACGTTTGGGAATCACACTGCAGGCTGTGCAACGGGCCATTAACCGCCATTATGAAAAAGAGTTTCTGGGGATCTGTTCTATTGAAAAAGGTGCGGAGGGCAGAGAGTGGATCAGACTGGTACGTACATCTACTGAAAAAGAAATGGAATTTGAACCGGGAGCCATTCAACTGCAAGCCGAAGATGGAACGATGGTTATGCTGGATAAACTGATAAAGGTAAGGCATGTGGAAGAACGACCGCAAAGTTATTACCGGATAAACGGGCTGAATTCTGTCTACCTGTATATCACGGCCGAGGAAACTGCCAATCAATTAAATTTAAGTGGGGAAGTGAAGCACCTTATGGGTGAGTTGCAACAGAAGATGCCTCCGGGCTATGAGGTACATATCAGTTATGACGCTACGGAATATATTCAGAAAGAATTGGATAAGATTTATTTCCGTACCGGACTGACCGTATTGATTTTATTGCTGTTTGTAGCGTTGATAACACGAAATCTGCGTTATCTGTTCCTGATTGTGACCAGTCTGGCGGTTAATATATCTGTTGCCGTCATTCTTTATTATGCATTTGGTCTGGAAATGCAGCTTTATTCATTGGCGGGTATTACCATCTCATTGAATTTGGTGATAGATAATACGATAGTGATGACAGACCATATTCTGCATCGCCGCAATCTGAAGGCGTTTGTTTCTGTACTGGCGGCCACGCTGACTACTATCGGGGCATTGGTTATTATTTTCTTTCTGGATGAGAAGATACGTCTGAACTTGCAGGATTTTGCAGCGGTGGTCATTATCAATCTGGCAGTATCTTTGTTTGTTGCATTATTCTTTGTTCCGTCCATGATTGATAAAATAGGTTTGGAGAAGAAAAAGAGAAGAAAAAGAAGACGTTTTCTGCTCAGACCCACTTTTATGAAACGGTTGACTGTCTATTTTACCCGTTTCTATCAAGGGGTGATTTATTATTTATGCCGTTTCAGGGTGATAGCTTGCCTATTATTGCTGCTGGGGTTCGGTCTGCCTGTATTTATGCTGCCCGAGAAGATGGAAGGAGAAGGTAAATGGGTGGAATATTATAATAAGGTATTTGATAATCCTACCTTCAAGGATAAGGTAAAGCCGGTAATCAACAAGGCTTTAGGTGGCAGCCTCCGTCTTTTTGCGGAAAAAGTATACGAGGGAAGTTATTTCAATCGTGATGAAGGTGAAGTGGTGCTTTCCGTTTATGCTACGTTGCCTAATGGCAGTACATTGGAGCAGATGAATGTGCTGATTAAGAGGATGGAAACTTATCTGAGCGATTTCAAGGAAATCAGGCAGTTTCAGACGTATATCTATAATGCGCGTCAGGCTAATATCCAGATTTATTTTACAAAAGAAAATCAGCGGAGCGGATTCCCGTATACTTTGAAAGCTAATATAATCAGTAAGGCACTGACTTTGGGAGGTGGTAGCTGGAGTGTATATGGTTTGCAGGATCAGGGCTTCAGTAACGATGTGCGTGAGAGTGCGGGAAGTTTCCGTGTGAAACTGTATGGATATAATTATGACGAACTTTCTTATTGGACAGAACAGCTGAAAGAGAAGTTGTTATTACACCGTCGTATTAAAGAGGTTACGGTAAATTCGGAGTTCTCTTGGTGGAAAGATGATTATAGCGAGTTCTATCTGGATTTGGACAGGTTGAGGATGGCGAAAGAGCATATTACAGCCACGCAGCTGTTCGCCGCTTTGCGCCCTGTTTTCGGAAGGGATATTTATTGTGGTAACGTGTTGTTTGACAGTCAGACGGAGCAATTGAAACTTTCATCGGTTCAGGGACAACGATATGATGTATGGGGATTGGTCAATATACCCTTTTTTATTGATGGCCGTTCTTATAAACTGGCTGATTTCGCTACTGTCCGGAAGGGACAGTCACCTCAGAAAGTCGCTAAAGAAAACCAGCAATACCGGCTTTGTCTGCAATATGAATATATCGGTTCTTCCGAACAAGGAAAAAAACTGTTGAAGAAAGACTTGGAAGAATTTAATAAGATATTGCCTATGGGATATACAGCCGAAAATGAGCAGGATTACTGGTCATGGAATAAGAAAGATAACAAGCAATACGCATTGCTGTTGATTGTAATCGCCATTATTTTCTTTACGACGGCTATTTTGTTTAATTCCTTGAAACAGCCTTTGGCTATCATTTTTGTTATTCCGATATCCTATATCGGCGTATTCCTTACGTTTTATCTTTTCGGACTGAATTTTGATCAGGGGGGATTTGCTTCTTTTGTATTACTTTGCGGTATTACAGTAAATGCCAGTATTTATATTCTAAATGAATATAATGCGATAAGAAAAAGGTATCCTCTGTTATTACCGGTACGTGCCTTCACCAAGGCATGGAATTCGAAAATTCTGCCTATCTTTCTGACGGTCGTTTCTACTATTCTGGGATTTATTCCTTTTATGGTGGGAGATGGAAAAGAGGCTTTCTGGTTCCCTTTGGCAGCAGGTACTATAGGCGGGTTAGTTATGTCTATACTTGGAATATTTTTGTTTCTGCCTATATTCTCATTGAAGAAACAAAAAAGATAATAAAGGTTTTACTTTTCTTTTTCAATAGAAGTGTTTACTTTTGTTGTTACAAAAAAACGTTGAATAAATATTATCTAATACTCGCTAATCATGTTGACTCAAATTATTAACGGCAAGATTTTTACTCCGCAAGGTTGGCTGGACGAAGGCTCTGTACTGATACGGGATAATAAAATATTGGAAGTGACTAACTGTGACTTGGCACTGATCGGTGCAAAATTGATTGATGCTAAAGGGATGTATATTGTACCCGGATATGTGTGTATGCATGCTCATGGCGGTGGTGGTCACGATTTTAATGAATGTACGGAAGAGGCGTTTCGCGCAGCTGTAAAAGCGCATCAGAAGCATGGGGCGACCAGTATTTTCCCAACTTTGTCTTCTTCTCCTTTTTCAGAAATCCGTAAGGCGGTAGCTGTATGCGAAACCTTGATGAACGAGAAGGACAGTCCTGTGTTGGGGTTGCATGTAGAAGGCCCTTATCTGAATCCGAAAAGAGCAGGTGAGCAGTTTGCCGGGAAATTGAAGAATCCTGATAAAGAGGAATATACTTCTTTATTGGAAAGTACTGACTGCATCAAGCGTTGGGACGCTTCACCTGAACTTCCGGGCGCGTTGGAATTTGCCCGCTATTTGAAATCAAAAGGTATATTAGTGGCTGTGTCACATACAGAATCGGAATACGAGGGGATAAAAGCTGCGTTTGAAGCTGGGTTTACTCATACTGCCCATTTCTATAACGGTATGCCGGGATTCCATAAATGTCGTGAATATAAATACGAAGGGACAGTGGAAAGTGTTTATCTGACAGACGGAATGACCATTGAATTGATTGCCGACGGTATCCATTTACCTGCTACTATTCTTCGGTTGGCTTATAAGTTGAAGGGAGTGGAAAAAACTTGTTTGGTTACGGATGCTTTGGCATATGCCGCCGCTGATGGAATGGAAATAACAGATCCTAATGTGATTATAGAAGATGGTGTATGCAAAATGGCTGATCATTCTTCATTGGCAGGTAGCATAGCAACCATGGATGTATTGGTACGGACAATGGTAAAAGCTGGTATTCCGCTGGCCGATGCCGTGCGGATGGCTTCTGAAACTCCGGCACGGATTATGGGAGTGGATGACCGGAAGGGGGCATTGCAGAAAGATATGGATGCCGATGTGTTGATTTTGGATAGAGAACTGAATATCCGGGCGGCTTGGGCTATGGGCAGGCTGGTGGAGGATACGAATACTTTGTTTTAAAATAGAAGATAAAGGGAGAATTAGTATCCTTATTGTGTGGACAAGATGCCTTGACTGTTTCGGAAAACAATCAAGGTATCTTTTTTTCGGGTTTAACTCGTCATTATCAAGAGGATTTGCTACATTTGCAACTTGTTAAAATGAGAACCAAATAATAAAAAACGATATGAACGGAGATTTTAGAGAGGATTTGAAGAGAGCCTGTGAAGTGATGCAGAAGGGAGGAGTGATTCTTTATCCTACTGATACTATTTGGGGAATAGGTTGTGATGCAACTAATCCGGAGGCGGTGAAACGAGTTTATGATATAAAGAAGCGTGCTGACAGTAAGGCGATGCTTGTATTGGTGGACAGTACGGTAAAAGTAAATTTTTATGTTAGTGATGTACCTGCGGTAGCTTGGGATTTGATTGAGTTTACCACAAAACCATTGACTATTATTTATGATGGGGCACGTAATCTGGCTGAGAATTTGCTGGCTGAGGACGGCAGTGTAGGTATTCGTGTTACGGCTGAGGAATTCTCCAAACAACTTTGTTTCCGGTTTCGTAAAGCTATTGTGTCGACTTCTGCCAATATCAGCGGTCAGCCTTCACCTGCCAACTTCAGTGAAATCAGTGAAGAAGTAAAACAAGCTGTAGACTATATTGTGGAGTATAGACAAGATGAAGTGGGGCATTCCAAACCATCCAGCATTATCAAACTGGGTAAAGGGGGAGAAGTGAAGATTATTAGAGAGTAAAAAAAAGGAATGGACGCAATTATAGACGAAAATAAGAAAAGTTGGTTACAGCGCTTTATCTTATGGCGCGAAAAGAAGATAAAAGAGAAACACTTTATTCTTATATTAAGTTTTCTTGCTGGTATTTTTACGGCATTGGCCGCATGGTTTCTGAAGTTTCTAGTAGAATGGATCAAGGAATTTCTGACTGAAAATTTTGATTCTACAGGAGTCAACTGGTTGTATTTGGTGTATCCGGTTTTTGGTATTTTTCTTACCGGATTGTTCATTCGTTATATTGTGAAAGATGACATCAGTCATGGGGTGACGAAAATATTATATGCCATATCCCGTCGCCAAAGCCGCATCAAGCGGCATAATACATGGTCGTCTGTGATAGCCAGTGCCATTACTATCGGTTTTGGTGGTTCCGTAGGTGCAGAGGCTCCGATTGTGCTGACCGGATCGGCTATCGGTTCTAATTTGGGAAGTGTATTCAAGATGGAGCATAAGACCCTGATGCTGTTGGTGGGGTGTGGTGCGGCAGGTGCTGTGGCCGGTATTTTTAAGGCTCCTATTGCAGGCTTGGTTTTTACTTTGGAAGTCTTGATGATTGATCTGACGATGGCATCATTGTTGCCTCTTCTTGTTTCCTGTGTCACGGCAGCTACTGTTTCTTATATTCTTACCGGTCCCGATGCCATGTTCAAGTTCCATATGGATGAACCGTTTCTGATGGAGCGCATTCCTTCGGCAATTCTGTTAGGCATTGCGTGCGGATTGGTTTCTTTGTATTTTACGCGGGCTATGAATTCTGTGGAGAATATATTTCGTCGATATAGTAATCCGTATATCAAGCTGGCTATAGGCGGTGCAATGCTGAGCATATTGATTTTCTTGTTTCCTCCATTGTATGGTGAAGGATATGATACTATTAATTTATTGCTGAATGGCGTAACCAATCATGACTGGAATACAGTAATGAATAACTCTATCTTTTATGGGTTCGATAATTTGTTACTCGTTTATTTGGCCATGATTGTACTTTTCAAAGTCTTTGCTTCCAGTGCAACGAATGGCGGTGGTGGTTGCGGGGGAATTTTTGCTCCCAGTTTGTTCTTGGGGTGTATCACCGGGTTTATCTTCGCTCATTTCTGTAATGAACTGCATGTAGGTCCTTATATCCCGGAGAAAAATTTTGCCTTGTTGGGAATGGCGGGATTGATGTCGGGAGTAATGCATGCTCCGCTGACTGGTATTTTTCTGATTGCAGAACTGACTGGCGGGTATGATTTGTTCCTTCCGCTGATGATGGTATCTGTCAGCTCTTATCTTACCATTATGATATTCGAGCCGCATAGTATTTATTCTATGCGTTTGGCTAAGAAAGGTGAATTGATAACGCATCATAAAGACAAGGCCGTATTGACTCTGATGAATATTGACAGTGTGGTTGAAACTGATTTTGAGAAAGTGCGTCCTGATATGGATTTAGGTGAAATGGTTAAAGTCATTTCGCAGGCTAAACGCAATTTGTTTCCGGTAGTGGATGTCAATGGAGAACTTTTGGGCATTGTGGTATTGGATGATATCCGTAATATTATGTTCCGTCAGGAATTATACCATCGTTTCAAGGTGGAAAAATTTATGATTTCTCCTCCGGCACGGATCAATGTTACTGATTCAATGGAAGAAGTGATGAAGAAGTTTGATGATACAAAGGCCTGGAACCTGCCTGTGATTAATGAAGAGGGAAAATACAAAGGGTTTGTTTCCAAGTCCAAAATATTTAATTCGTACCGGCAGGTGTTGGTTGATTTCTCTGAAGATTAAATAATGTAAGTATATGGAAAAGAAAGATTTGCGGATCGTATATATGGGTACTCCCGATTTTGCGGTGGAGAGCCTGAAAAGATTGGTTGAAGGAGGCTATAATGTAGTAGGTGTGATAACTATGCCCGACAAACCGATGGGACGACATGGCAGTGTGCTGCAACCTAGTCCGGTGAAAGAATATGCTGTTTCTCAAGGTCTGAGGATACTTCAGCCGGAGAAATTGAAGGATGAGGCTTTTATAGAGGAACTCCGGTCTTTACAAGCCGATTTACAAATTGTAGTTGCTTTCCGTATGCTTCCCGAAATAGTATGGAATATGCCGCGTTTGGGCACATTTAACTTGCATGCATCTTTATTACCTCAATATAGAGGAGCTGCTCCTATAAATTGGGCGGTGATAAACGGAGATACGGAAACTGGTATTACGACTTTTTTCTTGAAACATGAGATAGATACCGGTGAGATTATCCAACAGGTGCGCGTTCCTATTGCTGATACGGATAATGTGGAAATAGTACATGATAAGCTGATGTATTTGGGGGGAGATTTGGTTTTGGAAACCGTGGATGCTATTTTGAATGGAAGTGTGAAACCTGTTCCTCAGGAAAGTTTGATCCGGCAGGAAACGGAGTTGCGTCCGGCACCGAAAATATTTAAAGAGACTTGCCGTATAGACTGGAATAAAGGTGTGAAGCAGATTTATGACTTTATTCGCGGGCTGTCTCCTTATCCGGCTGCATGGACCGAACTGTGTGTGGCTGATGGAACACGTCAGGTTTTAAAAATATATGAAACGGAGAAAGTTTTTGCTTCACATGAGATGAATATAGGCGATATCCGTACGGATATGAAGACCTATTTTCAGGTGGCTGTAAAAGATGGTTTTATTAATGTGCTTACTTTGCAGCTGGCAGGAAAGAAACGTATGAATGTGGCTGATTTTTTGAGAGGCTACAGAACTTCGGATAATAATAAGGTGGAATAAATGATAAAGGCTGTATCGAAAGATTTTCGGATACAGCCTTTTCGTTACAATAAGACAAGGAGTTGTTAAGAATCATTTAGTTTTTGTGTTGGATATACCTTTCTGTATGAACGGAAAGTTTGTAGATTTACTTTTATTATAACTTACTGTAACGGTTTCTTCGCCATTGTTAATGGTATTCATTTTTATTTTAAATCCTTGTAGCTTACCCTCTTTATATCCGGGAACATCCAATAAAGGGAAGGATACATAACCGGAACTCGGATATTCCTGTCTGTCACCTTCGGCATTGTGGCGTAATTCTACGGCCATATATCCGTTTGCGTCAGGAACAGTTCCTTCTGTGGCTACAAGGCTGATCCGATGTTTGATATTAGAGTTGAAACCTAATATTTGGAACATAAGGGTCAGGTGTGTCTTACCCATAATGGGAGTGATGAGGTTGATTCCATCATGTCCGTAAATATCTTCATCGTTTTCTTTTAGTGTATCCATTGGTTTGGTTAAGATCTTCTGCAAGTAATCTATAGAAATAAAAGGTCCTTTCTTACTTGCATCTCCGGTCGGATTGGCTGCATTTATATAGGTATAAAAAATACGTTGTCCCGGATTATTTGTTTCAAAACGTGTTAATTTATCGGGATTCACTACGTATGCGATTCCATCATTATCGCTTTCTATCACTGCTTCACCGGGTACTTCACTGGGAGTTACTACGGTTGCTAAAGCGGCGTTAAAAGGCATTTCTGCTTGTATGTCGTAGATGTCATCATCATAGTCATTCAGGCAAGACTGAGTAAATGGAATCAGCATTACCATAATTATTACAAGAACTGTCGCTTTATATTTTCTCATATTTTCTGTTTCTAGAATTGTTTCTATGGCTTAAATGCGAAGATAGTAAGTTTACTGCTTGTAAAAATGTTAAATCTGCTTAAGCAAAAATTTTATTCTTCCGGATGCAGTATTTTTGCAGTCTTATCATTTATCCAATAAAGAAGTGTCACAAACAATGAATGAAACAGAATTGGTGGAACGTTGCGGCAAGGGTGATAACCTTGCACGCAAGCAATTGTATGAGCGTTATGCCGGGCAATTGATGGCCGTTTGTGTTCGTTATACAGGTGATAGGGAAGTGGCACAGGATGTCTTACATGATGGATTTTTGAATATATTTCGTTCATTCAGTCAGTTTACTTATAAAGGAGAGGGGTCATTGAAAGCATGGCTGACACGTATTATGGTAAATGAAGCACTGGGCTATCTTCGCAAGAAAGCTTCTACAAATCAGGAAGTGATAGTCGAAGAGTTGCCCGATGTGATAGATGGAGATGAGGATGATTTTGAGCAAATACCCCAATCTGTTTTAATGCAATTCATTAAAGAGCTTCCGGATGGATATAGAACGGTCTTTAATTTATATGTATTAGAAGAAAAGGGACATAAGGAGATTGCTGAAATGCTAGGAATTACAGAACATACTTCATCATCTCAATTATACAGAGCCAAAACCTTATTGATGAAAAAAATAAATGATTATAGAAAGAGGATATAGGAATGAAAGAAAAAGATAAATGGATAAAAAATTTCCGCACCCGGATGGAGGGCTATTCGGAACCGGCTCCTGCTGATCTTTGGGAACAGTTGGAAAAGGAACTGGATACGGTTCCGAAAGTAATTCCGATGTGGCGCCGCTGGCAGGCTGTAGCAGCTGTTGCCTTGTTAGTGGTTGTGTCTTCATTGACCGTATGGTTTTGGCAGTCACCTTCTGCAAACTATTTGGAGAAACAGTCGGCAGAGTTGAATGTAATGCACGAACCCGATGAGTTGGCGCCGGGATCAATCACTCCTGAGCAACCTATGGCCTTGGTAGTTCCTGCTGCCCGCTCTGGGAAAAAACAACATGTAAAAGTTGGTGGGGTTGCTAAGGCAGAGGCATTGGCTGCCGAACAGGAGGTTTTGCTAAATAAAGAGGTGGAAGAGATACAAATAGAGGAAAATTATATTGAAGAGCAGAAAGAGGAATCTGTTATAGTGGAACAAAAACAGCAGAAACAGGCCGGCAGATCTTCCTATTCGGCTGCCAAAACGAATTACGCTTACGTGGCTCCTCATAGAAAGAAGGACAGAAACTGGTCGGTAGGACTTTCTACCGGTAATGGAACCTTTTCATCCTCGACTAGTATGGATGGATATTTGCCTTTGCCTAATGGCACAAGGAATGCAACAATGAATAGCGCTTATGGAGTGGAAACAAGGGCTGAAATTGATAAGCTGGTTCAGTTCAATAACTTGTCGGAAGGAAAGGATGCGCAGTCTGATATAAAATATCGTATGCCTGTTACTTTTGGAGCTTCCCTTCGTTTTGATTTAAGTGATGATTGGGCTGTAGAAACCGGGGTGACTTATACCCAGCTTTCATCCGAAACACGTTCGGGAACCGAAAAAAACAATTATGGTTGGGAAGAGAAACTGCATTATGTGGGTATTCCTCTGAAAGTGAACCGGAATATATGGAGTAACAAGCGGTTTGAAGTGTATGCCTCGGCAGGTGGAGCGGTAGAAAAATGTGTGTCTGGAAAGCGGAGCATTATCGGCAGTGTTTCTACATCAAATGCAGGAAAAGATGAACAGTTTTCGGGAGGGGAGGAAAATGTCAAAGTGAAACCTTTGCAATGGTCTTTGTCCGCAGCGGCAGGTGCGCAGTTTAAGATTACGGAGAAATTGGGTATTTATGCGGAGCCGGGAGTTGTTTATTACTTTGATGACGGCAGTAATGTAAATACGATTCGCAAGGAACATCCTTTTAATTTTAATATACAGTTGGGTGTGCGGTTTACTTTGCCGAAATAAAATGAACTTTTTCACTGTTCTTATATAAAATATGGTTATCTTTGTTCTGTATAAAAAGAATAAGAACAGTGAACCATGAATAGACCTCTGATATCCCCTTCTTTGTTGTCTGCCAATTTTGCTAATCTACAGGCAGATATAGAACAAATAAATCGTAGTGATGCCGACTGGCTGCATATTGATATAATGGATGGTGTGTTTGTACCGAATATTTCTTTTGGTTTTCCTGTATTGAAATATGTAGCCGAGTTGTCTGAAAAACCTTTGGATGTACATTTGATGATTGTTAATCCTGAGAAATTCATTAAAGAAGTGAAAGATTTGGGAACAATGATGATGAATGTGCATTATGAAGCCTGTGTACACTTGCATAGAGTGGTGCAACAGATAAAGGATGCCGGAATGAAAGCGGCTGTCACATTGAATCCTTCTACTCCTGTAGCTATGTTGGCCGATATTATCCGTGACGTGGATATGGTGTTGCTGATGAGTGTGAATCCCGGTTTTGGTGGTCAGAAATTTATTGTACATACCCTGGATAAGGTGAGGGAATTACGTGAATTGATAACGAATACAGGTTCGCAGGCATTGATAGAGGTTGACGGGGGAGTGAACCTGGAAACCGGCAGACAGCTTGTAGAGGCTGGAGCGGACGTGCTGGTGGCAGGAAATGCTGTGTTCAAAGCTCCTGATATGTCAGACATGATACATCGGTTGAAATCTCTTTGAGCTTAAAACCAAAGTGCGAAATATAGCGGCTGTAAAGCCTTGTTCCATGTTCCGGTTGACTATACCTCTAGTCGCCGGAATTTTTGTATCCGATCATTTTTTTCAAGGCGCCTTGCCTGTGCTTGTTTCTGGCACGGGAATATTGGGGTGCTTGATTGGCTTGATTGTATTGATGAAATGGCAAGGCTACCTTTCCCGATGGTTATTTGGAGGCATGGTTTTTATGTTTCTATTTTGTGTAGGGGCATTGTTGCTACAGCAAAAATGGCAACGGGTGGACTATGAATGGTCATCAGGGAAGAATATGTATCAAGGGGTGATAGTGGATGTTCCGCAAGAAAAGGCCAAAACATATCTCTGTAAATTGCGGATAGATAAAGAAATGTCTGAGAGGGGGATGGTTCCTGTTAATCGTATGATACTAGTCTATATTATGAAAGATAGTCTTTCTGTAAATTTACGATGTGGAGACCATTTGAACTTTTATACACGTATCTCTACTCCTGAAAGAGAGGTGATTCCGGGAGAATTTGATTATGCGGCTTATCTTTTCAGACAGCAAATTAGCGGAACGGCCGTAATCTTTCCGGGGTATTGGCAATGGACAGGCAAGAAATCGGCATTGACATGGAAACAGCGGGCAGGTGTATGGAGAGAGAAAATACTGGACAGTTATCGGAAGTGGGGATTCTCGGGAGATGAATTTGCCGTATTGTCGGCTTTGACTGTTGGCTATAAAGAGGAACTGAGTGAGGATTTACGTGAAACTTATCAAGTGGCGGGAGTGAGCCATATCTTGGCTTTGTCAGGAATGCATATAGCTGTTTTGTGGGGATTATTGTGTTGGATATTGCGTCCGCTGGATAGAAGTTGCCTGCTGCGATGGGTAAAGTGTGGCATTATTGTGTTGTTGTTATGGACATTTGCTTTTTTAGTGGGCTTGCCTCCCTCGGTTATACGGGCGGTGGTGATGTGTATGTTAATGACAGCGGCGCGTGCGGCAGGAGAACGGACTTTGTCATTGAATACCTTGTCTGTAGCGGCATTCTTTATGCTGCTTTACAATCCTTTTTATCTTTTTGATACCGGGTTCCAGTTGTCATTTCTGGCTGTACTTTCAATTTTGTTTATTTATCCTGTCATTTCCCGGTATTGGCGGGTGCGTCACCCTGTACCTCGTTATATTTGGGGGATAGTGGCAGTTTCGCTGGCGGCACAGTTAGGGACAGCTCCCGTGGTTATTTATAAATTCGCTTATTTTCCTGTTTATTTTTTACCGGCCAATCTGATAGTGGCACCTTTAGTGCTTGTTATAATTTATGGAACGGTAGCAAGTTTTGTCTTGTCTCCTTTTACGGTATTGCATATATGGGTGGTAAAAGGATTGAACGGGGTGTTGCGGTTGCTGAATGACAGTATGCAATGGGTGGGGGATTTGCCTGTATCACATTCCGGCGATATACATTTGTCTTTGCTTCAGGTTGGTATTCTTTATGTATTATTGTTTGTGGTATTATCTTATCTGTTATCTCCTTCACGGAAATCGTTGATTACTGTTTTGTGTGGAATCAATCTTTTTATAGGATTTTCAGGTTGTCTATATTATATGAAAGAGGAGTCTTTTCAGTTAATCCTGGCCCATTCGCAAGTAAAAGTTTCCCCTCAAAAAGATGTTTGGCAACAGGATAGCATTTATCATTATAAAGGTATGAATATATGTGTTTTGGTGGATAACCGCTGGCGGAGCAGATCGGTTGATAGTTTGTTGGATATTGATTATATGTACTTGTGTAAAGGTTTTAAAGGAAAAATTGCCCCATTACAAAAAATATTTAAAATAAGGAAGGTCATACTGGATGCTTCGCTCGGTGGGTATAGATTGAATTTGTTAAAGGACGAGTGTAGAGGTTTGGGATTGGATTATATTGATATGTCTCCGAAAGGTTCTTACCGTATTCTTCTGTGAATAAAGAATTAATTTGTAAATTTGCCATTTCAAAAGAAAAAGATTGAATATGTTATCAAAAGTAATTGCACAGGCTAATATAGACCATGCCGAAAAATGGTTTGAAAGAGCTGATAAAATAGTTATTGTTACCCATGTGTCACCGGATGGTGATGCCATTGGCTCCTCGTTAGGATTATGGCATTTCTTGGAATCACAGGAAAAGACGGTGAATGTCATTGTTCCCAATGCTTTTCCGGATTTTCTGAGATGGATGCCGGGAGCCAAGGATATAATCCGGTACGATAAATATACTGAATTTGCCAATAAGCTGCTGAATGAGGCGGATGTGATCTGCTGTCTGGATTTCAATGCATTGTCTCGTATTGATGCGATGGCGGATGCTGTGGCTCAGTCGCCGGCACGCAAAATGATGATTGACCATCACCTTAATCCGGAAGCCTTTTGTAGAATCATTATTTCTCATCCTGAAATATCTTCTACATCGGAATTGGTTTTCCGGTTGATATGCCGTCTGGGGTATTTTGAGGATATCACCAAGGAAGGTGCTGAATGTATTTATACGGGGATGATGACCGATACAGGTGGCTTTACTTATAATTCTAATGACCGTGAGATTTATTTCATTATCAGCGAACTGCTTTCGAAAGGCATTGATAAGGATGAGATTTATCGTAAAGTTTATAATACGTATTCTGAAGGGCGTTTACGCCTGATGGGATATGTGCTGTACGACAAGATGCAAGTATTTCCTCAGTTCAATTCGGCATTGGTTTGGCTGACAAAAGAGGAGCAAAGTAAATTCCAGTATGTAAAAGGAGATACGGAAGGGTTTGTGAATATTCCACTTTCCATAAAGAATATTATTTTCTCCGTATTCTTGCGTGAGGATACGGAAAAGAATATGATAAAGGTATCTCTGCGTTCTGTAGGTGCTTTCCCTTGTAATAAAGTGGCTGCCGAATTTTTTAATGGAGGTGGTCATCTGAATGCATCCGGTGGGGAGTTTTATGGAACAATGGATGAAGCCATCGATCTGTTTAAACAGGCTTTGGTGAAGTACGAGGAACTGCTTCTGGCAAAAAAATAGTTATTTTAGTATAATTGCATACAAACAATATAAAAGTTAGGGGCTTATTTATTAATTTTGCCCGAAAATAACAGAACTTAGAATGAAGAAATTAGGTATATTGTTCGCATCTGTGTTTCTTTTAGGGCTGGTCTTCCAGTCTTGCAATAATGGAAAGACCTATGCTGAAATGAAAGAAGAAGAGAGAGAAGCTATCAAACGATTTATTGAACGGGAAGATATCAATGTGATCAGCTTTGAACAGTTCCAGGAACAGGATTCTACGACCAATGTGGATGAAAACCAGTTTGTCCTTTTCTCGGAAACAGGTGTTTATATGCAGATTGTGGAAGAGGGAAACGGAGAGCGTTTGAAAGACGGTCGTTATGAGATTCTGGTCCGGTATGTGGAGGAACAGATTACTTCGGATGGAATAGATTCTTTGTCTTGGAATACAGACTATGGGAATTCTCAAATGGTTTATCCGGATGCTATGATGCTGACAAAAAGTGGAAAATCTTTTTCAGCTACATTCACCTCCGGTATAATGTATACAGTTTGGGGTACACCTTATGTACCTTCAGGATGGTTGATTCCATTCAATTACATAAAGGTCGGCAGGGAGATTTCCGGTCGTTCTAAGATCAGACTGATTGTACCTCACAGTGAAGGACAGTCTGACGCTTCTGCTTCTGTCTATCCTTGTTACTATGAAATAACTTATCAATTAGCACGATGACATTAATTAAATCAATATCCGGAATTCGTGGAACCATTGGTGGGCACGTGGGGGAAGGTTTGAACCCGCTGGATATAGTGAAATTTACATCAGCTTATGCAACGCTGATACGTAAAACAACCACAGTAAAGAGTAATAAAATTGTAGTAGGACGTGACGCACGTATCTCCGGTGAGATGGTGAAGAACGTGGTATGCGGTACTTTAATGGGAATGGGGTTTGATGTGGTGAATATCGGACTGGCATCTACACCGACTACAGAACTGGCTGTAACCATGGAAGGAGCGTGCGGTGGCATTATTTTGACTGCCAGCCACAATCCCAGACAATGGAACGCTTTGAAGTTGCTGAATGAGCATGGAGAATTCCTGAATAAGGAAGAAGGAAATGAAGTGCTGCGTATAGCAGAAGCGGAAGCGTTTGAGTTTGCCGATATAGACCACATCGGAAGTTATCGCGAAGACAATACCTACAATCAGAAACATATAGATAGTGTTTTGGCTTTGAAATTGGTAGACGTGGATGCTATCCGTAAGGCCAATTTCCGTGTAGCTATAGATTGCGTTAATTCAGTTGGCGGTATTATTCTTCCTGAATTGTTGGAAAGGTTGGGAGTGAAGCATGTAGAAAAGCTTTATTGTGAAGCAACCGGTGATTTTCAGCATAACCCGGAACCTTTGGAAAAGAACCTGGGGGACATTATGGGATTGATGGCCAAAGGCGGTTGTGACGTGGCTTTCGTTGTAGACCCGGATGTTGACCGTCTGGCTATGATCTGTGAGGATGGAAAAATGTATGGCGAAGAATATACATTGGTGACCGTGGCAGACTATGTATTGAAACATACTCCCGGAAATACCGTTTCTAACTTGAGTTCTACCCGTGCTTTGCGCGATGTGACCCGTAAATATGGCTGTGAATACAATGCTTCGGCTGTAGGGGAAGTGAATGTGGTTACCAAGATGAAAGCGACTCATGCTGTGATTGGAGGTGAAGGAAATGGTGGAGTAATCTATCCTGAAAGTCATTACGGACGTGATGCATTGGTGGGAATTGCTTTATTCCTGAGCCATTTGGCGCATGAAGGGAAGAAAGTCAGTGAACTGCGTGCTACTTATCCTCCTTATTTCATTGCCAAGAATCGCATTGATCTGACTCCGGAAACGGATGTGGACGCTATTCTGGCCAAGGTGAAGGAACTGTATAAGGATGAAGAGATAAACGACATAGACGGTGTGAAAATAGATTTCCCGGACAAGTGGGTACATTTGCGTAAGAGTAATACCGAACCTATTATCCGTGTGTATTCTGAGGCTGCAACCATGGAGGCGGCAGATGAAATAGGCCAGAAGATAATGGATGTGGTTTATAGCCTGGCGAAATAAATACATTATTAATAGATAATTAGCCGTATTGAATGAGATTATATTTCGTTTGATACGGCATTGTTTTTTAATCAGATAGAAATAAATAACGTGAGTTCGAAATAAAATCAAAAAATAGCAAGTTGTCCGTCATTGACAAAC